>Ga0307378_10000113_pt1 | contig 148834 bp, 108 predicted proteins | sample UN1MG_FD_202238 | JGI IMG/M metagenome (GOLD analysis project Ga0307378, IMG submission 202238) | Soil microbial communities from Risofladan, Vaasa, Finland - UN-1 | ecosystem: Environmental > Terrestrial > Soil > Coastal area > Acid sulfate soil | place: Finland: Risofladan, Vaasa... | reverse complement strand
TGATGTCCTTCGATGCTTCCGTTACCGGATCGGACGTTACGAACAAAAAGCCTGCTCCGGACATTTACCTTAAAGCAGCAGAGTTGCTTGACCTGAGACCTGTTGAGTGCCTGGTAGTTGAAGATGCCGTAAGCGGCATCAAGGCTGCTAAAGCTGCTGGATGCAGGTGCCTGGCTGTATCAACTTCATTTGACAGGGATCAATTATCAGATGCTGACTGGATCTGCCAGTCACTGGACGATGTGCCTGAAGAAGCCCTTAACTGGTAGAATAACTTGAAATACAATATAATACAAAATAACTCATTGTGAAAAGGAATATTTTTGCATCATTCCCGTCCTGCGAAGAACTTGTTAAAAAAATGAATGGCAATGAAGGCCCTTCTTTCAGGGAAACAAACGGACATATCCACACGCCTTATTCCTTCAGTGCATTCGACAAGATGGAAACTGCCCTCATAATGGCAAAGGAGGAAAAAATTGCTGTCCTTGGAATCAATGATTTTTTTGTAACCGACGGATATGAGACTTTTTATAAAAGCTGCCTGAGGAATAATGTCTTTCCTCTGTTCAATATAGAGTTTGTGGGATTGATGAAAACGGAGCAGAAAAATGGTACAAGAATCAATGATCCTAATAATCCTGGCAGAATATATTTCTGCGGAAAGGGACTGGATTATCCATTCAGGGCAGGCTTGCTGGATAAAATACGTCTTAAAAAAGTAATAAGGGAGAGTCAGAACCAGGTCAGAATGATGATTGACAAGCTTAACAGCCTGATTGAACCGATAGATTCTTCACTTCGAATCACCTATGAAGACATAAAAGATAAATATGCCCGTGAGCTTGTTCGTGAGAGGCATCTTGCAAAAGCTGTCAGGGTTCTGGCCATGAAGAATTTCAATACGTCTGAGGAACAGCTTGGATTCATTGAAACTCTTTACGGAGGGAAAAAGACAAAAACAGGTCTGGATAATCCGGCAGCTCTTGAAAACGAGATACGGTCGAACCTTTTAAAGTCCGGAGGCCCGGCGTTCGTTCAGGAAGACGAAAGTTCCTTCATGGAACTGAACAGGATCCTTAAAATAATAGTCAATGCAGGAGGGATACCCTGTTATCCAGTCCTTCTTGATGATCCGTCCGGAAAATTCACTGAATTTGAAAATGATGCCGAAAAGCTTTGCTCAACTCTTTCATCCCTGGGCATCGGCTGCATTGAACTGATACCCGGGCGAAATGACCCGTCTATGCTTAAGGATTTTGTTGAGTTCTTTCATGAAAAAGGTTTCGTAATAACATTCGGTACAGAACATAATACACCCGAGCTTATTCCTCTGACTGTCGTATCAAGAGGTTCTGTGCCTCTTGATGAATCGTTAAAAAGAATTGCATGGGAAGGGGCATGCGTTATTGCCGCTCATCAGTACCTGAGGGCGCAAAACAGGCAGGGTTACTTTCTTGACGACGGAACGATCAGCCTGAAACAGAAGAACGGGCTGGCAAAACTTGGACATATGGTAATTGAGTACTATTTAAACAGGAGTGAATATGAATCATGACATAAAAGATCTGATTGAGATATCGAGGTTCTATGGAAGTGATAAGAACTTCGTGATAGCCGGCGGAGGAAATAGTTCATTCAAGGATAAAAACACGATATGGATTAAAGCAAGCGGATACCCTTTATCAGATCTGACCGAAGAGGGACTTGTCACCCTGAGCAGAGGGAATCTGCAGGAGATCGCTTCAAAAAGCTACTCCGATGATCCTGTAACAAGGGAAGCCCAGGTAAAAAATGATCTCTTTAATTGTATCATTGACCAGTCACAGAAAAGACGTCCATCGGTTGAGACTTCGCTGCATGAGATGATCAGGTACAAGTTTGTGGTTCACCTGCACCCTTCACTTATAAACGGTGTCCTGTGCAGCAGGAATGCAAAAAATTTCATAAAACAGCATTTCGGAGATAAAGTCCTTTTTGTGGAATATACGGATCCGGGCTATACTCTTTTTAAAAAACTCGAAAAAGAGATCTCGGCTTACCGTAGTAAATTTCCCGATGACCCTCAGATTATCTTCCTTGAAAACCATGGTGTTTTTGCAGGTGCAGAAACTATTGCCGATATTAAACAGATATACACTAATATAATCACAACTATTGAAAAAAATATAAAGCCTGTTTCAGGTATTGAACAGCTGCCTTACAATTCGTTGCTCAATAAGGTTTTGCCTGGAATACGCATGCTGCTTTCAGACAAGGTGCCAAAAGTAATCAGGTACAGAAATAACACTTTGATCTCAAAATATTATACCAGTCAACAGGAGTATCATAAAATTTCACTTCCGCTTATTCCTGATATCATAGTTTATTGCAAAGCAAGGTCTCTCTATATTGAACAATCGTCCACAGCAGAAAAGATACTTGATTCTTTTAAAAGCCAGCTTCCCGGTTTTCTGAATGAGTACGGTTATCTTCCGAAAGTTATCGTGATAAAGGATATGGGGTTTTTAGCGATCGATGATACATGCGCTGCAGCTGAAACTGTTCTTGATGTTTACGAAGACAATATCAGGATAAGCCATTACGCCCTTCAATGCGGAGGGATAAAATTCCTGACACCTGAACAGGTCTCTTTTATTGATCAGTGGGAAGTAGAAAATTACAGGAGGAAAATCGCTAAACTGGATACTGACTATAACAATCTGGCTCATAAGATTGTCATTGTTACTGGTGGAGCACAGGGATTTGGGGCGGGAATAGCTCAATCTCTCTACCGGCTTGGTCTGAATGTCGTGATTGCTGACCTGAATGAAGAGGCAGGCCACAGACTTGTCTCTGCGTTGATGAAGGAAAAATCCTCAGGAAGTGCAATTTTTGTAATGACTGATGTTGCCGATCCTGCGTCGGTTAAAGAGCTGATAATAAAAACAGTAAGCGAATTCGGAGGTCTTGATATTATGGTAAGCAATGCAGGTATCCTCAAAGCAGGGGGACTTGATGAAATGGAACCGGATCTGTTTTCAAAGGTCACCGGCATTAATTATAATGGTTTTTATTATTGCACAAAATATGCTTCCGAGGTTATGAAGCAGCAGAACCTGGAAAAGCCTGATTATTTTACCGATATTATTCAGATCAACTCAAAATCGGGGCTTCGCGGCAGTAACCGGAATTTTGCATATGCCGGGGCCAAATTCGGAGGTATCGGACTCACACAGTCCTTTGCAATGGAACTGGCACCCTTCAGGATCAAGGTCAACGCCATCTGTCCTGGTAATTTTTATGAAGGTCCCCTCTGGTCAGATCCGTACAATGGATTGTTTGTCCAGTACCTTAAAACGGGCAAAGTCCCCGGTGCTAAAACCATTGAAGATGTCAGAAAGCATTATGAAGAACAGGTTCCAATGAAACGGGGCTGCAGGCTGGATGATGTGATGAAGGCACTTCTCTATATCATTGACCAGGAGTACGAGACAGGGCAGGCTCTGCCGGTGACCGGGGGACAGGTGATGTTAGGATAGGGTATGAAAACAAAGGCAGTCAGAATATACGGGAAAAAAGATCTGAGGCTGGAGGAATTTGATCTTCCGCCGATGAAGGATGATGAGATCCTCGCACAGGTCATTTCCGACAGCATTTGCATGTCATCACATAAAGCTGCCCTTCAGGGTGCTGATCATAAGCGCATACCGGATGATATACATATCAATCCCACGATACTTGGTCACGAATTTGCCGGAGTGATACTCAAAGCAGGCAGCAAATGGACTCACAAGTTTCGTGAAGGACAAAAATTCTCGATACAGCCGGCGATGGCCCATACCGGTACCCTTGATGCACCGGGTTATTCATTCCGCTTCATAGGAGGAGATGCCACCCATATAATCATCCCAAATATTGTAATGGAAGCCGACTGCCTTCTGTCATACGAGGGTGAAGGATGGTTCCCGGCATCGCTTTCCGAACCAGTGTCATGCATCGTCGGTGCATTTCACGCCAGTTATCATGTTCCTCCGGGAACGTATAAACACGAAATGGGAATCAGGGAAGGTGGCAGGATGGCAATACTTGCAGGTGTAGGTCCCATGGGACTCGGCGCCATTGATTATGCTCTTCACCAGAACCGCAGGCCTTCAATGATCGCTGTCACGGATATTGATGATAACAGGCTGTCAAGGGCTGCGTGCCTTTTTCCTCCCGAACATGCCGAAAAAGAAGGAATTAAGCTGATATATGTGAATACCGCCAAAACGGCTGATCCCGTAAGGCATCTTCGCGATCTTACAGGTGAAAGAGGATTTGATGATGTATTCGTATTTGCACCGGTAAAGCAGGTTATTGAGCAGGGAGATGCAATACTCGGCTTTGACGGATGCCTTAATTTCTTTGCCGGACCGACAGATCCCGATTTTAAAGCAGAGTTTAATTTCTATAATGTGCATTATGCATTTACACATATTGTCGGAACTTCAGGCGGAAATACCGATGATATGCGTGAATCGCTTAAGCTTATAGGAGAAGGAAGGATAAATCCTGCAGTAATGATAACTCATGTCGGGGGACTTGATGCGGTGGTGGAAACCACATTGAACCTGCCTCAGATACCAGGAGGGAAAAAGCTTATTTACACAAATATTTCAATGCCGCTGGTATCGCTTTACAAGCTCAGGGAGATGGGAGTCCATAATAGGTTATACGCAGAATTACACGAGATTGTTTCAAAAAACGACTATATATGGTCGGTTGAAGCAGAGAAATACCTGCTGGCTAATGCAAAATCAATATAAAATCATTGAACCGCGGAGCGGTTCCATTAATTCTTTCAGCTATTTATAATTCCCGGCAAATTCCAGAGAGATATAGTTCTCGTAACTCATACAGACATCAGTAGCAAAATCAACACCTGTGGCTACAATCTGTGACCACTTCTCCTCTCCCATTTTGTCGAGATCTTCCACTCTTATACTGTTCCTGTATATCGCCGCGATCATTCCGGCATTGAAATTATCCCCCGCCCCTATTGTGCTTACCGGAGTTATTTTCTTTACAGGGAATTTTCCGGAGTAACCGGTAGTCCTCACATATACACCCTCCGCACTAGCCGTATATATCAGGCAATTGCAGTATTTCCTGACCATATCCCATGCCTCATCAGGTGAGCCGGTTCCGAAAATATTCCTGAAATCTTCATCGGACCCTCTTATTATGCAGGCCATACCCATATTCTCAATGATCAAAGGTCTTAACTCTTCAAGTTCCGATGCGTGGGCCATCCTGAAATTAGGATCATAGATCACTATGGCTCCCTTCTTCTTTGAACTGCTGACAAAATCCCTGAATTTTTTCCTTATTTCCGATGTAATGGCATATATTGAACCACAGAGAATTATATCATCCTTCAGGATTACCGGGAAATCCATTTCGAGTCTTCGTGAGGGATAATCTTTATAGAAGGTATAGCTGGCATCATTTCTTTCATTCAGAACAGCAATAGCCAGTGCCGTCTTGCCGTTCCTAAAATGATCCACGAAGGTTGTTCCCACACCGTTTTCGTGCAGGAACTTATCAATTATGGCTCCAACATCATCATCGGCATACTCGCTGACAAGACTCACCGGCAATCCTATACGACCCAAAGAGACAGTGCTGTTTAACATTGCCCCTCCTGGTTTTGCTGCCTGGGGTTGTCCGTTCTTGAAGATTATGTCAAGAAGTGTTTCGCCGATACCGTAAATTTTTCTCATAAAAAATCTTTAATTTCCCTGGTCCTTCTTTATGTTTTACTACAAAGTAACATAAAGGATTTACATAAAGATATCATTATATTTGTTTTGTTTAAATGTCTCATAATATGAAAGCGATAATGTTAACCGGGCTCCGGCAGATGAAGATGATGGAAGTCCCTGATCCTGTAATTGTTGATCCGAAGGATGTAAAAATAAAGATGTCGGTTGTCGGCATCTGCGGTTCGGATGTTCACTATTATACCAGGGGCAGGATTGGTTCCCAGGTGGTAGGATATCCTTTTACCGTCGGACACGAAGGTGCCGGTGTCGTAGCAGAGACAGGATCTGCAGTTAAAAGGGTGAAGCCCGGCGATATCATAGCTATTGAACCGGCTATGTCATGTCATGAATGCGACCAGTGTCTTTCCGGCAGACCTCATACCTGCCGTAAAATCAGATTTCTGGGCTGTCCCGGTCAGGCAGAGGGATGCCTGTCAGAGTTTATCGTCATGCCTGAAGAGAGTTGTTTCCAGCTTACAGGAGGACTTAGTCCTGATCAAGGTTCACTATCAGAACCGCTTTCAATAGGTATTTATTCGGTAAAAAAAGCGGGCAACATAAAAAATGCACGGATTGGCATTCTGGGATTCGGTCCTATAGGCATGAGCGTTCTTCTTGCAGCAAAAGCTCAGGGTGCTGATATTATTTATGTCACTGACAAGATAGATGCCCGTCTTGAGATTGCGCGCAGGGAGGGTGCATCATATACCGGCAATCCTCTGAACGAGAATATTGCAGAAAGGATAATACAGCAGGAGCCTCTGGGACTTGATGCCGTATTTGAATGCTGTGGTCAGCAGGAGGCACTCGATCAGGCTGTTGAGATCCTGAAACCTGGAGGCAGCCTTGCAGTGGTTGGTATTCCGGATACTGAAAGATGGTCAATGAGTGTTGACGATACCCGTCGCAAGGAGATATCACTGTTCTTTGTCAGACGGGAAGTAGATTGTGTAGGACCAGCGCTTGAGATGATGAAAACAGGAAAGATAAATACAGGAAACATGATTACCCACCGTTTCCCGTTTGCCCGGACAAAAGAGGCTTTCGACCTTGTCGCAGCTTACGCGGACGGAGTCATGAAAGCAATGATAGATTTTTAATGCTTCCGGTACCTGTATCTCAACATAGCTTCAAGAAAATAGTAATCGGCGTAAGTAAGAGGAACATCAACCTCACTTTTTCCGGGGATTGAACCAACACTGTGCTTAAGGATGAAAAAGCTGTTCTCTCCGGGTTTTGCCATATAGTCGGGCGAGGCAAGGGTTCTGATCTGTTTTTCGGCAACTCCCAGGTATCTCTTACCTGATATTGTATCGACCTGTCTGCTCAGGTCAATAAGTGCCGAAGCCATTATGGCTCCTGCAGATGCATCTCTTTTTGAATCAGGAATATCAGGTGCATTGAAATCCCAGTATGGTATCATGTCGTCAGGCATATTCGGGTGGTTAATCAGAAAATCAGCAATTTTAACTGTCTGGTCGAGATACCGTGCAAGACCGGTTTCCCTGTACATTGTCACATATCCGTAAAGGCCCCATGCCTGGCCTCTCGACCAGGCTGATTCGTCAGCTGCGCCCTGGTGGGTCTGCTTCTTTTCCACTTTCCCTGTGATTGTATCATACGATACTACGTGAAAGGAGCTATAATCAGACCGAAAGTGATTCTTTAATGTTGTGTCTGAATGACTTATGCAAATTTTATAATAGCTCGAATCACCTGTTACGCTAAATGCCCACATCAGGAATTCGAGGTTCATCATATTGTCAATTATCACAGGGCACTGCCATTTCCTGCTGCTTCCCCATGACTGGATACAACCAACGTTTGGTCTGAAACGTGTTGATAATGACTTTGCCCCGGTAAGCAGTATTTCATAATAGGTCTCATCATTGGTGAGCCTTAATCCGTTTCCGAAGCTGTTATAGAGCATAAAACCAAGATCATGAGTGCCACTGTTGTTTTTCTCCTTTTCTATTCTTGAAGTCATCAGGATAGCGGCATCCTTTAACTTCTCATCGCCCGAATATTCGTATAGGAACCACAGGCTCCCCGGGAAAAATCCGGAGGTCCACCATTCTGACGTGGCTGTGACGAGGGTGCCGGTTGTGTCTGTCGTCCGTGGCAGAAGATCCGGTTTATCCTTCATTACATCAGCCATAAGGCGGTATTGCGATACGGAGAAGGCAAGGGATTCGTCAATTATTTTTTCTATAGGCACCTCTTTCCTGCATGAAGAAAGAATGACTAGCAATGTTAATGCAAGAGTAAGTGGAATTCTGTTCATGAAATCAGGTTTATGTAAAAAAAACGATATAGTCTGAGTACTATCAGCGCATGACTCTTCCCGATGTGTCGCCTTTCATCAGCTGCTCAACCTCCTGTACTGTAACAAGGTTGAAATCGCCATGAATTGTATGTTTAAGGCAGGAAGCCGCAACAGCAAAATTGAGTGCTTTCTGATCATTGTCAGGGTAATTAAGCAATCCGTAGATCAATCCGGCCATGAACGAATCACCTCCTCCCACTCTGTCAACAATGTGTGTGATCTGGTAAACGGGAGCTTCGATGAATTCCCGCCCGTCATAAAGGACACCCGACCAGGTGTTATGGTCAGCGCTTATTGAGCCGCGGAGAGTGATGATGATTTTTTTTGCCTGCGGGAACCGCTTTCTGAGTTTTTTGCATACTGATTCATAGCTTGCGCCCTTCACTTCACCTCGAAAGACGTCTGCGCCCTCAGGCTTTATACCAAATACTTTTTCAGCATCTTCTTCATTGCCGAGAATAATGTCACAGTCCTTCACCAGATCAGGCATTACATCGGAGGCACTCTTCCCCCATTTCCACAGGTTCTTCCTGTAATTTAGATCACAGGAGATAATAATACCATTCCTTTTAGCTGCTGAAACAGCTTCCATGCATACATCTGCTGCTCCTTTTGAAATTGAAGGAGTGATCCCTGTCCAGTGAAACCAGTGCGCTTCCTTAAAGACATCATCCCAGTTTATCATACCGGGCTCAATGTCGGCAATCGATGAATGCGTCCTGTCGTAAATAACCTTGCTTGGTCTGGATACAGCTCCGGTTTCAAGGAAATAGATACCCAGTCTCTCTCCACCCCTGATGATATGATTTGTACCGACGCCGTGTTTCCTGAGGTCCATAATTACTGAATTACCAAGGTCGCTGGCAGGAAGGCGGGTCACAAATTCAGTTTTAAGCCCGAAATTAGCCAGGGAAACTGAGACATTTGCTTCACCTCCCCCGAATGAAGCACAAAAAGAGGTTGCCTGTGAAAACCGCTGATGCTCAGGTGTCGCCAGTCGAAGCATTATCTCTCCAAAAGTTATTATTTTACTGTTCATAATCCCTTTATCTTAATTAAATCAGTTCCTAAAGTTAAAAATAAGGCATTAAAGGCAATGCTGTTTCTGAAAAATGATTAATGTACTGGTTAAATAAAGAATTGTTACTTATCTTAGATCGTGATAGTAATTTCAAAGCCCGTATTAAAGAATATGAAAAGAATACTTGTTATTGGCAGTTCTAATACCGATATGGTTATAAAAACTGATAAGATCCCAACGCCTGGAGAAACTATCCTTGGAGGAACGTTTCTTATGAACCCGGGAGGGAAAGGTGCAAATCAGGCAGTTGCTGCATCACGGCTTGGAGGGAAGGTCACTTTTGTTGCTAAGATAGGTGACGATTTGTTCGGAAGCGAGACAAAAGGAATACTTAAGAAGGAGGGTATTGACACCCGGTTTATTGGTAAAGATTCCGATCTTCCGTCAGGTGTTGCTCTTATCATTGTCGACTCGGAAGGAGAGAACAGTATTGTTGTTGCACCGGGGTCAAATGGCAACCTGCTTGTTCAGGATATTGACAATGAAGTCTTTTCCCCCGGCAAGTTCAGTGTCCTGCTGCTGCAGCTTGAGATACCTCTGATGACCGTCGAATATGCGGCTCTTACTGCGGCCGAAAACAATATAAAGGTAATCCTGAATCCTGCTCCGGCACAAAAAATGCACGATTACCTGCTAAGGCATTTATGGTTGATTACGCCTGATGAAACTGAAGCTGAAATACTTACCGGAATCAAGGTACACAATGAATCAACAGCGGAAGCGGCTGCAGCATCTCTTCAAAAAAGAGGAGTCAAAAACGTGATCATCACCATGGGGGCGGCAGGTGCTTTTGTAAAATCAGAGGACTTTATGGAAATGTTCCCCGGCATAAAAGTGAAAGCTATCGATACAACTGCCGCAGGAGACGTTTTTAACGGGGCTCTGGCTGTTGCACTTGCAGAAGGGAAGGGGCTGAAAGATGCTGTGATCTTTGCCAATAAAGCAGCTTCGATCTGTGTGACGCGGATGGGAGCCCAGGCTTCGGCACCATACAGGAAAGAAATAATACTGCCATGAAATACTTCACTGTTATCTTCTTCTGCATGCTTTTGGTTTCGTCCTGCATAAAGCAGTCGATTAACACACCGGCTAAAATAATCTTTGATACAGACTTCGGCCCTGATTATGATGATGTCGGTGCTCTTGCTTTCCTTCATGCAATGGCCGACAGTGGCAGGGCAGAGATCCTCGCCACAATTTCATCCAATAAACATGAACTCGTTGCACCTTCAATAAATGTCATCAATACCTATTTCGGCAGACCTGATCTAGCTGTTGGCTCACCAAAGAGCGATGGAGCGGTCATGGGAGCATTCCAGCACTGGCCCGATTCAATTGTAGCAAAATACCCGCATAAAATAAATTCAACATCTGAAGTGCCTGATGCGGTAACCATTTACAGAAAAATACTCAGCACCCAGCCTGATAAAAGTGTAACAATTGTTACAGTTGGTTTTCTGACCAATCTCGGCAACCTGCTTAAATCGCAACCTGATGAAGTCAGCGATTTTAACGGAAAGGATCTTGTTGAAAGAAAAGTAAAAAGACTCGTTTCAATGGCAGGCAGGTTCCCTGAAGGAAAAGAGTTTAATGTTTATATTGATTCTGCAGCATCAATATATGTTTTTGAAAACTGGCCGGGCGAAATAATTTTCACAGGATTTGAAATAGGCTGGGAAATAAGAACCGGGCTTCGGCTGATCAAGTCTCCTGTCCTGAACAACCCGGTCAAGGATGTATTCAGGATAAGCATCCCTTTGTCTGAAGAGGATAAATACGGCAGGATGAGCTGGGATGAGACTGCTGTTTTGATAGGGGTGTATGGTACAGAGGGCTTTTTCGATACAAAGAGGGGGAGGATCATTGTACATCCTGACGGCAGCAATTCGTGGGAAAATGATCCGGAAGGAAAGCATCAGTATGTGATCAGGAAAATGCCGGTGCCTGAAATGGCAGGATTCATTGAAGACAGAATGATGCATATACCAATTGACTCCCCTGCCCCCCTAAAGGGGGATTTAAACCCAAAAATAGAATAAAATTAAGTATAATGTGTATTTATAGTCCCACTTCAGGGGGATGGGAGCTAACTCGTTGTTTAACAATCTAATTATCAATAGATAAATAGAACTTTAATATGAAAAAGAATATTTCTCTTTTCATCCTTTTGTCCTCATTCCTGATTCTGGTTTCATGCAATAGCGACAAGAGTGAATTCAGGACAATAAAGCTGGAAGTTTTAAAAGACAAGATTGCCGGGGGATGGGCCGGAAAAATGATCGGAGTCACTTACGGTGCCCCGACGGAATTCAGGGCACAGGGGAAAACCTACGAGGATCCTGTAAAATGGGAACCTTCTGATATTAAAGGAAGTATGTGGCAGGATGATATATATGTCCAGCTTACATTCCTCATGTCGATGGATAAATATGGTATCGATGCACCTGCAAAAAAATATCAGGAGATGTTTGCCAGGGCCGGATATCCTCTATGGCATGCCAATATGCAGGCACGGAAGAATTATTTTGACTCTGTTTTTGCACCTCTGTCAGGCAGTCCTGAATATAATATACATGCGGATGATATTGATTTTCAGATAGAAGCAGACTACATCGGATTCATGTGTCCTGCAATGCCGAATACAGCCGTTGGAATCGCTGATAAGATAGGACATATTATGAATTACGGCGATGGTGTTTATGGAGGCATCTTTGTCGCGGCCCTCTATGCAGAGGCATATTTCGAAACTGATATTAATCGTCTTGTGGATAAGGCATTGATGTCTTTACCGTCTGAAAGCGATTATTACAGGATAATAAAGGATATTATCAGGCTGCATCAGCACTACCCTGGCGACTGGAGGGCAGCATGGAAGGAGCTTGAGAATAAATGGGGGGATGTTGATATCTGCGGAGCTGGATCTGCCTTCAATATCGATGCAAAACTTAACGGGGCATATATTGTAATGGGATTACTTTACGGGGAGGGCGACCCCCTGAAAACCCTGGAAATATCCACCCGCTGCGGCCAGGATTCGGATTGCAATCCATCGAATGCACTGGCAGTGCTGGGAGTTATAAATGGTTTCAGCGGACTGCCTGCCGATATGCAGGAGGGAGTCAGGGTAATCGGTGATTCATTATTCATCCATACCACATATTCCTTCAATTCCGCGATTGAAAGCACCTTTAATTATGCACTTGACCTTATTGCAAAGAACGGAGGTATCAGTGCCGGCAATGAAATCAAAATAAAATCTCAGAGTCCATCTGCCCCTCCTCTTGAAATTGCATTTCCGGACCTGGTATTTGACAGAAGAATAACAATTTTTGATGAAGGGTTGTGGTCATTCAAGGGGGAATGGGAGACCCGGGAAGCTCGTGACAGAAACGGGTTGTCTGTAAAGCAATCTATGTATGCCCAGGGTCGGGGAGATGAAGCTGAGATTGTTTTTGAAGGAACAGGGATCTCATTGACCGGCAACTGGTTTAAGGATGGAGGGAAGGCCGATGTATTTGTTGACGGGATCCTTCACCGAACCGTAGACACCTATTATTATTTTGCCGGTCAGCAGCATATTGAGACGATCTGGCACGTTACGGGTCTTCAGCCTGGCGAGCATAAGGTCAGACTGGTGGTAAGAGGAGAAAAACGTCCTGAATCTGAAGGAACAAGAGTGTATTTAACAGGAGCAAACATCTTTAAGACAGCTCCGAAAAAGAGTGATAACTTTAAATTCTCATTTGACTAATATTATTCACCTTGGTGTTTCTTGGTGCCATGGTGCCTTGGTGGCATTTTTCTTATTGCCACCAAGACTCCAAGACACTAAGGTTCACCAAGAATAAAAAACTGATTATGTTTATTCCTCAAAGTTATTCGCTGGCAGTTATTCTCTGCATAATTACCATGCTCTGCTGGGGTTCCTGGGGTAATACCCAGAAGCTGGCAGGAAAATCATGGCGTTTTGAGCTTTTCTACTGGGATTACGTGATCGGGATACTCCTGTTCTCACTTATCCTTGGCTTTACACTGGGCAGCTTCGGGGAAAACGGGCGTAGTTTTATGGCCGATATTGCACAGGCTGATACAAAGAACATTCTTAACTCCATGCTTGGAGGCATAATATTCAATGCTTCCAATATCCTGCTGGTTGCTGCAATGGCAATTGCCGGAATGGCGGTTGCTTTTCCCGTAGGTGTGGGGATCGCCCTAGCCCTGGGTGTTATCATCAACTATGTCTATGCCCCAAGGGGTAATCCTGTTATCCTGTTTATCGGTGTCGCTCTGATCGTTGCCGCAATCGTCATTGATGCACTGGCGTATAAGAAACACAGTTCATCGCTGCAGAAGGTATCAAAAAAAGGAATCCTCCTTTCCGTGTCTGCAGGAGTTCTGATGGCACTATTCTACCGTTTTGTGGCCAGCTCAATGGTATCAGACTTTGTATCACCCGAGCCGGGTAAGCTTACCCCCTACTCTGCCGTCTTCTTCTTTGCCATCGGAGTACTGGGAAGCAACTTTCTCTTCAATTATATCATAATGAAGAAACCTTTTGAAGGTGCTCCACTCTCCTTCCGGGATTATAAAAAGGGCAGTGCTTCTGTCCATCTTACAGGTATCCTCGGCGGCATCATCTGGAATACCGGAATGTCGATGAGTATTCTCGCCTCTGGGAAGGCAGGTTTTGCCATCTCCTATGGACTCGGTCAGGGAGCCACCCTGATAGCCGCTCTCTGGGGTGTTTTTATCTGGAAAGAATTTAAAGGGGCATCAAAACAGGTTAACTCATTGATTCTATTCATGTTCCTGGCATACCTGGCAGGACTGGCACTGCTGGTTTACGCGGGAATCTGATCTGATAATAAATTAATCTATAAACCATTATAACCATGAATAAAAAGATTTTATCTCTTTCAGCATTCGTCCTGACAGTTCTTATAACCGGGGCTCAAAATGTAGGCTCCTCACCCGAATATATTAAAGCGCTGACTTCCGAATGGGAAGGCGAGCGGTTCGCTGATGGAAGACCTAAAGTCCCGGATGCAATCCTCGAACGGCTTAAAAATATTTCGATTGAAGAAGCATGGGGAGTATTGAGGAATAAAGGATACCAGAACCAGTTTGAAAGCGACTGGACGATAATCCATCCTGATGAAGTAATGACAGGCAGAGTGGTAACAGCACAATACATGCCCATGAGGCCAGATCTTGAGAAATATATTAAGGCACAGGGAAAAACTGAAAATCGTGCTCAGCAGGGAGGTACCAATTCATGGCCCATTGATGTGCTCGCTGAAGGCGATGTATATGTTGCAGACAGCTATGGCAAGATCATCGACGGAACACTGATCGGCGATAACCTTGGAAATTCAATATATGCAAAATCCAAAAGGGGAGTATTATTCAATGGTTCTGTGAGAGATGTTGAGGGTCTAAGTGAGATTAAAGGCTTTAATGCGTGGATTAAAGGTTCTGATCCTTCATACATCATGCAGATGTCACTTACATCAATAAATGCACCTATCCGTATCGGCAGGGCGATTGTGCTTCCCGGAGATGTTGTCCTGGCAAAGAAATACGGGGTAATCTTTATTCCGGCTCATCTGGTGGAAGACCTGGTTATTACTGCTGAGGTTACTGCTCTCCGTGACCAGTTTGGACACCAGCGGCTTCGTGAAGGCAGGTACAAACCCGGTCAGATAGACAGTATGTGGAGCGACGAAATAAAAAAGGATTTCATGAACTGGCTCAGTAACTATCCCGGGAAGTTGCCGATGACAAAAGAGGAACTGGATAATTATTTTAAGGGAAGGAACTGGTGAAGAAGGTTCAGGCGCAGGGCTCAGGGCGCAGGGCGCAGGGCGCAAAGTCCAGGTCATTTTTCTGTCAATTGCCTTTTGCCAACTGCCAAATCATTGTACTAAAAAATAATATCTACCCTACAATTCATTTAATATTATTGAAATGAAAACCATACTTGAAAAAATAATAGAACAGAACAGGCAGATGGAGAAAACTGTAGCTGAAGCGATCAGTCCTGAAATCAATAATCCCTCTCTGGACAACAGCAGAAGGAGCTTTCTTAAGAAGAGTGCTCTGGGAGGGATAGCCATTGGAGGGCTTATGTCACTTTCATTTGAAGACACCATTGCCCAGGCTACTTCGAAAGTCAGCAGGGCTTCAGTTCCGTCTGATCTCAGGATCACTGATATGCGTGTTGCTGTTATCGGAAATGTAGGACGAACCGCAATAATCAGGATTGATACAAACCAGGGAATATACGGCCTCGGGGAGGTCAGGGACGGAGCTGACGAGCGTTACGCCCTGATGCTGAAGAGCAGGATCCTTGGGCTTAATCCATGCAATGTTGAGATGATATTCAAGATAATCAGGCAATGGGGATACCACGGGAGGCAGGGTGGCGGTGTCTCAGCAGTTGAAATGGCTTGCTGGGACCTTTGCGGCAAAGCATATAATGTGCCTGCATGGCAGCTCCTGGGAGGAAGATACAGGGATAAGATCCGCCTTTATGCCGATACCCCCGGAGCAAAAGACCCTGTGGCATTTGCACAAACCATGAAAAGAAGGGTTGAAGAACAGGGATTTACATGGTTGAAAATGGATCTTGGAATACACGTTGTAGCAAATCAACCGGATACGATTGTGAATTCAAAATTCTGGGACGGGGCAACAGGACAGTATGACCTCAGAGACTATATGAGTTACGGAAACACCCTGCATCCGTTCACCCAGGTCCAGGTTACTGACAAGGGTTTGGCCGGGCTTGCTGAATATGTTGAACAGGTAAGAAATGCAGTTGGATACGAGATGCCGTTATGTGCGGATCACTTCGGACATTTCGATATTAACAATTCAATACGGTTCGGAAGAGCAATGGAAAAGTACAGGCTCGCATGGCTCGAAGATATGGTTCCATGGTTTTACACCGATCAGTGGAAAACAGTTACAGATGCCCTTGAGACACCAACCTGCACCGGTGAAGATATTTATATGCTCAAAGGCGGTTTCAAGCCGCTGCTTGATGCCCGAGCTGTGGACATCATCCAGCCTGATCTTGCAACTTCAGGTGGACTGCTGGAAACAAAACGGATTGGCGATTATGCAGAAGAGTGCGGTGTTGCTATGGCAATGCATATGGCAGGAACGCCCGTATGTTTCATGGCCAATGTGCATTGCGCAGCGGCTACCCGGAATTTCCTTGCTCTTGAACACCACAGCGTTGATTCCCCCTGGTGGACAAACCTGGTAAAAATGACAGGCGCTCAGCCTATGGTCACCAATGGATTCGCAAATGTTCCTCTGGATTCGCCGGGACTGGGAATAGAGCTGAATGATGAAGAGGTTAAAAAACACCTTCATCCCAGAGCCAAAGGTTATTTTGATCCGACGCCCGAATGGGATGATAAACGGTCGCACGACAGGTTATGGAGCTGACCTCGTCTCAGGTTCTGGTTGACCTTCTTTAACAGGCTTCCCGCGCCACCAGTTGGCAAGGACAGAACCTGTAATATTCATTAATGGACCGAAAATTGCAGGGGCAAGCCCCACAGTTGCTATTTTACCCATCTGCAATGCCAGCCCTGAAGCCAGGCCTCCGTTCTGCATACCTACCTCAAAAGCAATTGTCCGGCGGTCCCTTTCGGGCATCCTTGTAAGCCAGGCAAGTGAATACCCCAGGGCATAGCCGGTAAAGTTATGCAACAGGCTCGTCAGTAACAGCAAAGCACCTACTTGCAGTAAGCTGTCTCTCCCCGAGGCAGTTATGACAGTTACAATGATTGCTATCCCTGCCATTGAAATAAGTGAGAGCACCTTTTCCATTACCGTATTATCTCCTTTAAGATACCTTGAAAGGATCACTGCGCCTGCTATAGGCAGGAAGTAAAACCATCCCATGGATATAATGAATCTGATTGCAGTGTCCGTAAAACCGGCATTTTTTGATTTTGCATAAACGAGGGTGGTCAGCAGTATGATTACCGGGTAAGCCAAGATCTGCACAATTGTTGATCTGCGGCCGGCATTTCTTTTTGCAAAAAGGTTGAATGTAAATCCGGCGACAATCGGAAGTATGATCATATTGAGGATATCAAGCATCATATTCCAGAAATCAACTTCAATGAACTGACCTCCGATCCATTTCATAAGGACCGGCGTAATAAACGGAGAAAGAAGAGTTGTAACTGCGCTGATCGTCACTGCAAGCGCAAGATTGGCACGTGCAAGGAATGACATAACATTGGAAGCCAGTCCGCTGGGGACACAACCGATCAGGATGATGCCTGCGGCTATTTCAGGAGGAAAATTAAAAATGCTTGCAATAGTCAGACCAACCAGCGGCATAATTGTAAATTGTGAAAAAACACCTATAATAACTCCTTTGGGCATTTTAATCACCCCTGCCAGGTCGGCAAAGCTCATTTGCGAGCCCATGCCAAACATGATAATCTGCAGAAGCGGTACAATCAGTTTTTTGAATTCAAAGCCTCCGATTGAAGTAAAATACTGCGGATAGAACATTGAAGCAGTTACTGCAGTAAAGATCCAGAGTGTATATGAGAATCCCTTCAGCTTCGAAAATCCTCTCACTCCCAGTGCTGCAAAAACGAAACCTGAAATCATAAAAATACCTGTCAGTAAAACAGAACCGGACAGGTATGAGATTCCGGAGCTTAACAGAAGGATACCTGACAACAGCATCAAATATTTGTAAATCCGGGTTTGCATATGAGTTTAACAATAATTTTATCTAACTTGACTTATTAAAGATAACAGGAATCGGGATAATATTAATTTAAGTTCATGAAGATATACAAAATTGCAAAAGTTCAGCAAATTTTGCGTAAAATCCGCAAATCCAATCCGATAAGAAAAATCGATCCGGACCATATTGTTTTTATATTGATCGCGGTTTGTTTTTCGGTCAATTCATGTGCTCCTGTATCACCGGTTCAGATCAACGGAGAAATGAAAACCTGGCATACCATTACTTTTACTTTCACAGGACCATCTACCTCCGAATATGACACTGTCAATCCCTTTACCGATTACCGTCTGGATCTTGAATTTTCCGATGGCCGTCAGAAAATCAATGTGCCAGGTTTTTTTGCAGCTGATGGAAATGCTTCTGAAACCTCTGCAAAATCGGGCGATAAATGGCGTGTTTATTTTTGTCCGCCATCTGAGGGAATCTGGAATTATAATGTAACCTTTCTGAAGGGAAAGAATATTGCTATTGCAGATGATCCTGTTGAAGGACAGAGATGTTTCATAGATGGTGAGAACGGGACATTTCTGGTTGGTAAAACCGATAAAGCTGCGCCAGATTTAAGAGCCAAAGGACGACTGCAATATAACGGCACACATTATCTCCGGTATGCAGGCAGCGGTGAAATATTTCTAAAGGGAGGAGCCGACAGTCCTGAAAATTTTCTTGGCTACAGGGAATTTGACGGGACCTATTATGGTGGCAGTAACAAAACCAGAAGCGGCGAAGCAGCACCAAATAACGGGCTGCACATTTATGAACCTCATATCAAAGACTGGAGGGAGGGTGATCCTCAGTGGATAAACGGCAGGGGAAAAGGAATCATCGGAGCTCTTAATTATCTGTCATCCAAAGGAATGAACAGTGTTTATATGCTTACCATGAACATTCTTGGTGATGGTGAAGATGTATGGCCATATACAGACCGCAATGAGCGTTACCGTTTCGATTGCAGTAAACTTGACCAGTGGGAAATTGTATTTTCACACGCGGATAAATTGGGCATCATGCTTCATTTTGTACTGCAGGAGACTGAAAATGAGTGTCTGCTGGATTGCGGTTATCTCGATGTACAGCGAAAATTATATCTCAGGGAACTAATTGCACGCTTCTCGCATCACCCTGCAATCACCTGGAACCTGGGGGAAGAGCATAATCCTGTTGAATGGTCACCATACGGACAAACCTACAGCGATACCAGGTTAATGGCAGACTACCTTCGTGAATACGATCCTTATGATAATTTCATCGTGGTTCATACACACTCCGATCCGGAACAGAGAAAAAAGGATATGACTGCTTACCTGGGTTTCAAGAACATTGAAGGGCCCTCGGTACAATGCGGCAATGTAAATGATGTGCATGAAGATGCCAAATACTGGCTGAACAGATCACAGGATGCTGATCATCCCTGGGTTGTGTGTACAGATGAGATAGGTCAGCACTGGAAAGGAGCTTTACCTGATGCCGTTGATCCTGGCCACGATACCATCAGATATAAAGTGTTATGGGGGAATTTAATGGCAGGAGGAGCCGGGGTAGAGTGGTATTTCGGATACATGTATCAGCATTCCGATCTGAGCTGCGAGGACTGGCGCAGCCGAGACAGACTATGGGATCAGACAAGGATTGCTCTGGATTTCTTTCATAAGTATTTGCCTTTCACTGAAATGCAGAGTGAAGATGAACTAACTAAAGATAAAAATGATTATTGCCTGGCAAAGGAAGGAGAGGTATATGCAGTTTATCTTCCGGAAGGTAAAGCAGCTGATATCATGCTCAGTGAAGGCAAATATAGTATATCATGGTATAATCCGCGTACAGGAGGAGACCTTCTTGTAGGTAATGTCAAAACTGTTAAAGGCAGTGGTTTTGTTTCCACCGGATATCCTCCGGGTCAGGAAGGGAAAGACTGGGTTTGCCTGATCAGGAGGGAATAATCAAGAAAAATGAGCCATTGGTCTCTTCAGCAGATCTCACCTGACTGTCAGTTTTCCTTCAAGCTTCATGTCTGCAGATGATGCTCCAATAAAAATTTTAACTTTACCCGGTTCAAGCGTCCACTTCTGGTCAGTGCTGTCCCAATACATCAGATCGTTTGCTCTCAAAGGGATTGTCACGGTCTTTGATTCTCCTTTCCTTATCAAAATCCTTGAAAATCCTTTTAATTCCTTTACCGGCCTTTCCACTTTGGAATCAGGAAAACTCACATATAATTGGGTTACCTCATCGCTGTCATAGTTCCCGGTATTCTGTACAGTGAAGCTGATGTTGACTATTCCGCTTCCAGACAATGTTTTTTTATCCGGTTTAAGATCTGAATATTTAAAGCTTGTATATGTAAGCCCGTAACCAAAGGTGAACAATGGAGTGTTTTTATCATACATATAAGTTCTACCATTCCTGATGTTATAGTCGAGTATCGGGGGCAGCTGATTAATTGATGTTATCCAGGTTTGAACAAGCCGTCCTGCAGGACTTACATTTCCAAACAGCACGTCGGCTACACCATTTCCCAACTCCTGGCTCGACTGGCTGACATGAAGAATTGCAGGTATATGTTCTTTTGACCAGTTGATAGCATAAGGGAAACTTGAAACCACTATCAGTATAGTATGCGGATTGGCAGCATAAACGAGTTTCACAAGATCCTCCTGCTCCAACGAAATTGCCTGTCTGTCGACATCTTCACGGCCGTCACTGGCCACCTGGTTCTGTCCCCATCCCAGGCCGTAACTGAGAGGGTGGTTACCAACGCACACTATTGCGAAATCAGATTCTTTTGCAGCAATCACAGCCGAATCGGCTTTATTACTGGCTGCATATCTGATAGTTACATTTTCTCCAATTGCATCCTTTATGCCTTTTAAAATGGTGATTTTGTAGGGAGGTGTTCCTGAATACCAGTCAGATATGACCTTATCGGCAGAAGGACCGATAACAGCGACCGATTTTATTTTATCCTTTCGGAGAGGCAGCAGAGAGCCATCATTTTTAAGAAGGATCATTGATTTTTGGGTTGCTTTTCTGGCAAGATCACTTGCCTCCTGTTTTGTCCATGGGGCAACAGTATCAGCGATCCCGATCTGAGAATAGGGATTAGCGTTTGAATTATCGAGTAATCCCAGTTTTAGTAAAACCCTGAGGTTACCGTAAATGGCCTCATCAATTTCCTTTTCAGTAACCAGATCCTTTGAGAGAGCCTCCTTCAGCGCAGCCATATAATTATCAAGGAAAACCGTAATACCCGCCTTAATGCATTGTGCAGCAGCTACATCGAGGGAAGGGTAATAAGCATGTGTGGTCAGCAACTGCCTGAAGGCGCCTCCGTCAGTACAGATAATACCTCTTAAACCCCAATCCTTCATTGTCACATTCCTGAGCACAGGGTGCACCGTGCATGGAATGCCATTATACTTATTATAAGCGGCCATGAAGCATTGGGAACCTCCTTCAGTCACTCCCTTGTAAAAAGCATAGGAATAATATTCACGGAACAATCTTTCATCAAAATCGGAGCTGTTAAAAGACCGGTTATTTTCATTGCTGTTGGCGAGAAAATGTTTCATCAGGGAAGCTGTTTTCCAGAAGACAGGATTATCTCCCTGAAGTCCTTTAACAAACGCGGTAACCAGTGCCCCGTTCAGGAAAGGATCCTCACCAAAACATTCTTCTGTTCTTCCCCATCGTATGTCGCGGCCCATATCGGCATTAGGAGCAAAAACTATCAAACCAGCGGTGCCATACTTCTGGTTTTGGGCAAGATATCTTGCTTCAGTTGCTTCCCAGTCTGCAATCTGCATAAGAAGTTCCGGATCCCAGGTCTGGGCAAGTCCTATAGCCTGTGGAAATGTAGTCGTTGGAGAAGCCTTTGGACCTTTTACAGCCCAGTTAGCAGGTCCGCTGTAGGCTAGTCCGTGCAATCCTTCGACTGTGCGTGTTCCTTTCACACCGAGACGGGGGATGGAAATTCGCGTTGAAAGACAATTGAGTTTCTCATCCAGTGTCATTAAGGATATCAGGTTATCGATACGCTCTTTCTCTGACAGACGTGTATCCCGCAATGGATAATCCTGTGCTGATAATATCTGCCCTGAGATGGCAACCATCAGGAATAGTATTGTACTTTTCATCGCATTTGATTTATGATTTTCACCCATTTGATGTTTACCAACATGGATATTAATCGGATATTATCATGCCATCCAGGGACGCTGGCGTTCCTTTGCCTGCGCCATTGCCTCAAGTGCAATATTCACGTCTTCTACTATCTGGAAATCATACATTCCCAGACACACGAAATCAGCCCCATTGGTAAACGCATACTTCAAACCCTCATCCGGACTAATTGCACCGGCTGCCAGGACTTTGAATGCGATCCAGGGCTCTTTAAGTGTACCCATGAATTTTATCGTCTCTTCCGGATCGTAGTCAAACATGTTATCCTTCCATGGAGAATCGGGTTGAGCTGACCAGTAGTTATGGCTGTGACATGTTTTTACCCAGAAATCAGGCTTAAGTTCGTATTCAACGCATTTCCTGACAGCTTCAATTCTATGTGCACCAATACCTGCAGGTTTGCCATGGCTGCGGATCTCTTCCAGTCCCTTGCGAATCAGTTCCATACGCTGTTCAACAGTTCTTCCTGAAGGATCCTGCCAGTTGTCATCAGTCCAGCGGTCGGTGATCTCCCCCTGGCAATAGAGAGCGTCGGAATCCACAGCCAGCGACATTGCAATCCCTTTCTGAAAATCCAGTGCGATGCCGCAATCGGAGATGAACTTCAGCTTTCCTTTAAATTCATGTTTGTATTTCTGATGTATTCTTCCAAGCTGGGGATTGGTTATTATAGAATTTATTCCGCATTTCTCAGCCAGTGCCATTGTCTGCATCACCTTCTCATCAGTATGATATGTCTTAACGAGCTTTGAAACATAGATAAGGTCGCGTGCATGTGCCCAGCCGCCAATAAGGTTTCCACCGATGATAAGTCGGCTCAGTTCAAATTGTGCCGGATTACCATTCTTATCCGTATAGTTTATTACGGCTTTAGGCACTTCTCCCTTTAGTTCTTTCAGGGTAGTATAGTTGAACTGAAGAAGTGTTGCCCCGGAGTTTGCGTCGATACCCTCAACCTTCAGAAATTTTTCTTCAAAACTATCCCATTTCTCTTTCCGGTAAAGTGCATAGGCAAAAGCGCCTAAAGCCGGGACTGAAATAAGGTCTTTAATTACTTCCCGTCGTCCTTTTGTTTCTGCTGATTCTGAGGGGCTGTCGGGAATGGGCTTGCGTGCTTTTTCCTCCTTCCATCTTCGGAACAGTCTGTCGAGTCCGGGATGTAAATCAGATGAAATAAAGACAAATGCAGTCAGGACAAAAAATTCTATCAGTGTCTTATTTACCCACAGGTAACTACCTTCCACCGGGACGCTTATTGTATATCCTGGGATTGGAGGATAGGCAATAAAATAGAAGAAGAGCATTATTGAACCTGTTGCGCTTGCCACACGGGTAAAAGCCCCCAGCATCAGCCCCAGTCCTACCAGGATAAGCCCCCATATATTCATAAAATCAACAACAGATGTTATTACTGTGCTATCGGACATCCAGTGAAAAAGAGGGGCGAATATCCACCTTGAGCCCGCTAGGAAGGGTGCTGAGCTCCATCCACCGGCTATAATTTTTGAGAGACCTTCGTATAAAAAATGCCAGCCGATAGCAATTCTTATCACAGTAATAGTCCATTGGAAAATACGATTAGCGTTCTCTTTTGATTTTTTATTCATTGGAAATATTTTGAAATTTATAATTCAAGGAAATCAGTTTTCAAAATCTACTACTTATTTTTGGTCTGTATAACGGGACACTATTCTATGTAATTCGTTGCGGTTCACCGGTTTGGACACATAATCATTGCAACCTGCCTCAATTGCCATTTCCCTGTCTCCGGTAAGAGCATATGCTGTCTGGGCAATAATTGGGATGGATTTATTGAATTCCCGTATCTGACGGACAGCTTCCAGACCGCTCATTCCAGGCATTCTTAGATCCATCAGTATAAACGACAGATCAGGATTTTCACGTACGGTTTTAACTGTATCATGACCGTTGGTGGTGTGTAAGAAGGTAATGCCCGGTCCTGCCAGCAAGCTCTCAAGGTACAGATAACTTGCATAATCATCCTCAGCAATCAGAACTGCAAAGCCAGTACCGGAGATCTTTTGTTTGATATTAACCGGTTCCACAACTGTATTTTCCTTGTCTCCCGGGGAATATGGTATTGAAACCCTGAAATCACTACCTTTGCCTGGTTCAGATTTCACACTGATCTTTCCGGCAAGCATCTCCACATACGCTTTAACGATCGATAAACCCAGTCCGGCACCTTCCTGCGGACGAGAGAATGACATATCTCCCTGCACAAATCTTTCAAATATAGTATTTAACCGTTCAGCAGGGATACCCACACCGGTATCTTTTACGAAGAAAACAAGATCATTGGCTTCATGAAAGCACCCGAATTCGACAGAACCTGATTGGGTGAACTTAATAGCATTCTTTATCAGATTGGATATAATGCTTTCCAGTTTATTTCTATCGGTCTGAATAGTTTTAATATCTTCGGGCAGCCTGTTCGATATTATATATTTTAATCCTTCATGATCAGTCTGCTGTTTGAAAAACCCGTGATAATATGACATCAGTTCCGCAATATTTACGGATGACATATATACATTAAGCTCCCCCGTTTCAATTTTTGATATTTCGATAATGTCGTTAATAGTATCAAGCAGCCTGTGACCGCTCTGAATCACGATATCAATGTAGTCGTTCTTGTTTTCCTCTGTAAGGTCAGGTTCTTGAAGCAGATCAAGGAAGCCGATGATACCATTCATTGGAGTACGTATCTCATGGCTCATGTTTGCAAGGAAGGCAGATTTAAGACGGTCGCTCTCTTCAGCTTTCTCTTTGGCATTGATAAGTCGCTGCTCTTTTTTCAACCGTTCCTTAACATTTACAAGTGTCTGGGCATAAACCTGGAGAAGCTGCTGTTCATATTCGGTATATATATGCTTCTTCCTGACAGAATCAAAGCCGACAAATCCGATGCAGTCACCATCCTGTATAAGCGGAATGGTAAGCAAGCTCATTACCTTCTGATCTACAAGCAATTTCCGTAAAAGACTATCCGGCAATTCCGAGGTATCATCAACTTGAACAATTTCTCCACGTTTGTGCATCTTTATCCATTCCTCGTACCCATCCAGGGAATATACTAGCATATTATCAATATGTAGTTCTATACCCTCACTGTACCATTCAAAAGTATTTGTGCTTTTATTATGAATAAAATCATACTCAAAGATATACGCCCTGTCAGCACCGACAAACTCTCCGATTTTAATCAATGACTGGTTCACGGCAGGTTCTATCTTTTTTATAGGAAGATTAATAAAGCCTATAGAAAGGTCGATCAGGAGCTTACGCATATCTGACAGATACTGAAGTCGTAACTGAGCTGTTTTCTTATCGGTTACATCCTTTCCGTACAGAGATGCCCCTACAACAATACCGTCTATCACAATAGGATTTATTGCAACTTCAATATAAATTGAAGTATCACCGGCATCAACTTTATCTTCAAAAATAAAGTGATCCCCATTGTTGAAAGTTCTGTCATACCTGTCTTTCCATATTTGTTTCATATGTGCCGGCACTGATTCAAGAATGTTGACTCCTTTGGCAAGCTGTACTCCAAAAGTGTTTTTAAAACCCTGGATAAAGACTTCATTTACATACTGAATTCTATAGTTTTTGTCAACCGACCAGATACTTTCCAAAGTATTCTCAATGATCGCTTTCAGATTGGCTTCACTCTCTTTTATTGCATTCTGTGAACGCTTGCTTTCTGTTATATCTTCCAGTATCCCATCAAAATAGTGTGGATTGCCATGCTTATCAAACAAAAGGTGGCTGTTATCCTTAACCCAGATCAGTTCTCCCGTTTTCTTTTTAAGCTGAAATTCGCTCTGTATAACTCCGGAGGTCTTTGTGGATTTGTTTATTTGATCCTCCCGGTCGGCAGGATTTGCATAAAGCTGTCTGACATTTAGTTTCAGGAGTTCCTCAATAGAGTCAAAATTCAGCATTTTTACCAGCGCTGGATTTGAGTAAACCAGTTGCCCGTCTTTTGTGGTCCTGTAGACTCCTACAGGTATCTGAACGGTAAGTGACCTGTATTTATCCTCACTTTCCTTTAATGCTTCCAGTACCTGGAACCTTTCAGTAATATCCCTGGCCATTGCGAATACCACTTCCCTTCCAAAATACATTCCCCTGTTCAGGACAATCTCTTTAGGAAATTCTTCACCGTTCTTGCGTCTTCCCCACCATTCAAACCTCTGCGGTTCTCCATTAAAAGCTTTCCTGATATAATCATGTGTCTTCTTAAGGTCATTCCGACCGGGAGCAGCAAGTTTCTCAAGAGTAAATCCAACTATCTCATCCCTCTTGTAACCATACATCATTACTGCCGCCGGATTCACATCAAGAAAAACTCCGTCCCTGTCCTGTATATAGATCGCATCAGTTGCATATTCGAAGATGCTCCTGTAGCTTAATTCACTTTCATCCAGCGCCATGTTCATCTGTGCCAGCTTCTTCTTTTCTGACAGATCAACCCTGGTTTTTTCCTGGTTTTTCTTCTTTTTCATTTCCTGTTTTCCAGAATAAGTATGACTTCATCAAATTTTGCTGTTAGCTCTTCATATTTTTCAGGACTCACCCGATCTGACAGGAGATGATTCAACTATCCTGCCTTTTCCATCGACGACTTTCAGCAGGTATGAATGATCTTTCATATCACCCGGGCTATCTGTATAGGTGAAGGGAGCTGTAGTTAACTGAGGGGTGAATGGTGTTTCTGCAATCTTTATATTATCTCTCCATAATTCATATCTTATAACCGGAGCATCCCCTGCAAGTGCCGTATTCCAAGATATCAACACCTTTCGGGGAATTTCATCCATGACCTGTGAAATCTTTACCTCTGAAGGGGGAGTAAGCGTCATAGCTGCCATCTGGAAATAATTGGTCATACCCTCTTTGGAAGCTTTGGCCATTTGCTCTACTTGTGTCCGTTCGTTTTCAGACATCCCATCAGGCAAGATCTGTGCGGCGTCAAGGTTGTTAATAAGCTGACACTCTTCAGGATTATCGCTTATATGACCAGTACCGATTATTACCAGGTGTACACCAGGTGTTGTGAGTGAATATTTAACAAGAGGCTTGCTGGGTAATACCGGATTGCCGACAGTACGGACAACATGACCAGGGTTATTGGACCATTCGGCAGGCTTGGTATACATTGCTCCGTCAGCAAAGACTTTCATGCCGATAACTCCCATATTCTTCGCGGCGGCAAGTGGAATAACATTGTGCTGCATATTGAACATAAGCTTATCGTTTGCATTTATAGCCACCAACATGGCATCGAGAAGATTATGATGATCACGCTGAATCATGTACATATTTACTGAAGGATCATAGTGCCCCGAGAAGCCGATATGCCGTATCAGTCTTTCATTCTCAGGATTCAGTCCTGAAAGATTGGTCCCATCCCGGTAATCACGCAACGCAGCTAAAGCTCCGATACGTTCATCATTCGGATCAGTGTTTTCAAGTCCTTCATAAAGAGCATCAACCTCTTCCCTCCTGTTTAGATTATGGATCAGCATCATGTCCAGATATGCTCCTTCGGGGAAATTTCCATTGCCGTCACCGAACAATTGCGAAAGGGAACGCCTAAGATCGTCGATTGTATGGGTCCCCGGCTCGCCATTTGTCCAGTTAGTAACACCCGGAACATCATCATTCCCCTTAGCAAAACGGAGATGCGTTTTTGACGTAAGGAATATTGAGTTTCTCAGGCTTTCATCATACTCCGGCTCACCTGGAATGAGTTTCAGTTTCCTGAAAGCCTTGCCAAAATTAACCTGGCTGGGCCCGTACAGGTTGGATGTGTCGAAATAATTTATCCCGAGGTCGAAGGCTTTAAGTATGATCGCTACCGGATCAACATCATCAGGAGTCCACTGCAATGACGCCTGTCCTCCAAGACCCAGGGTAGTGACTTCAAATCCAAGTTTGCCGAAGACACGCTTCATGGGCTGAGATCTTTTGGAGCATCCAGTCGCAAGGCCGGGAACAATAGCAGTTGCCGCAGCTGCAACAAGGCTGGTTTTTACAAACCTGCGTCGGTTCATATGATTCCGGGTTGTCATGATAACAAGATTAAAAGATTTAAGTTAACTTTAATCACCGACTATTTCAACAAATATAAGTAATTCATGGATTTAGCATTAAAGTACCTATGAAAAACAAATCGCTTCCTGCCAATCTGCAACCTCTATGGTCCACTCCGGGAAACGGGTCGTCTCCTGAAACACGAGTGACAGTGGTGCAGACAGAAATTACTAATGAATAGAAAGGATCTTCCATGCAAATGAACTCTATCAAGAAATTTGCCGGTTCTCTTTCGGAGGAATTAATACAGTACGGCAATAGCAACCATGAACCTGATGTATTGAATCTCAGAGCAGGTGATCTTTCCATGTTGTTTACTAACGGTTCTCTTCGTTATATTTCAGCCGGGAAAAATGAGCTTATCAGGATGGTTTACCCGGCTGTACGCGACAGGAACTGGGTGACCATCAAACCCTATATTGAGGATAAAAAGAGTGAGATAACAGAAAACTCTTTCAGAATCACTTTAAAATGCCTTTATAATAACGGGGAAATGGTTCTCTCTGCGAATTATGTCATTGAGGGTAAGCAGGATAACAGCATTATCCTTACAATGGAAGGAGAGGCACTTACACAGTTTGAAAAGAATCGTATAGGATTCTGTGTGCTCCACCCTGTTGAGAGCTGCGCAGGAAATAATTGCGTGATTGAGCACATTGATGGCACCATGGAACAATCTATTTTCCCTGAAGAGATAAGCCCGCATCAGGTTTTCAGGAATATAAGATCGATGAAATGGCTGGCAAACGGAATCTGCTGCATAATTGGCTTCGAGGGTGATGTATTTGAGACTGAAGATCAGAGAAACTGGAGTGATGCTTCATATAAAACATATTCAACACCACTATCCATCCCCTACCCTGTCACTCTCGAAAAAGGGATAAGTATATACCAGAGAGTATTAATCCGGACCGAAGGAATTTCACATGTTAAAGAGAATCCGGACGACACAACCGTTGTCAGACTGTTTCCTGAAGAAACATTCAGGCTCCCTTCTGTCGGAATCTGCCAGTCAAGCCGTTTGTCTCCCCTTAACAAAAGCGAGATAAAGGTGCTCAGAGCAGTTCGGTTCAACCATTACAGAGCCGATCTGTATTTATTCGAGTCTGACTGGCAGGAAAAGGCCGAACTGGCATACAATGAATCTTCTGACCTGGGTTACCCTTTAAAATTTGCCCTCTTTTTCGATGACAATGCAGCCCGGCAGGTCAAAAGCTTCATAAACTGGTTTACAGAAAAGAGACCATCTGTTTCATCAATTCTTTTGTACCACAAATCGCATCCTTCAACACCTGATCCATTGGCAACTGAGGTTATTCCACTGCTCAGAGATACAATTCCTGATATTAAAATTGCTACTGGCACTAATGCCAACTTCGCACAGCTTAACAGGAACAGACCGGGCGAATCGGGGAATGACAATATCTGTTATTCAATTCAGCCTCAGGAACATGCATCAGATAACATGACTCTTGTTGAAAATCTTGCAGTCCAGGCATATACAGTAAGGAGCGCTCAGGAATTTGCCGGGGAAAAAGGAATAATTGTCTCTCCGGTAACGTTGCAAAGAAGGTTTAACGCCAGCACTTCATTATTTGAATTACCGTGGACGGGTATTGAACTGCCGCCACAAGTCGACAACCGCATTATGTCGCTGTTTGGTGCATGCTGGACCGTCGGGAGTCTTAAATACCTGTGCGAAGCCGGCGCTGACAGCATTACTTATTATGAGACAGCCGGAGAAAGAGGGATAATCCAGGGTGAAATGGACTCTAAATGGCCTTCGTACTTTCCTTCTGTGAAAGGAATGCTTTTCCCTGTCTACTATGTATTCAGATTCGTTCTTGGCAATAAGCCGTTAAGTGCAATTAAAACCGTAAGCTCCCAGCCTCTGAAAGTGGAATGTCTGGCGCTTACCGACGGGAAGCAGGTAAGAGTGGTTCTGGTAAACTTCACTCCCTCGGTTCAATCTGTTAAGCTTGATTGTTGTTCCGGACTGTTCAGGATAAGGACTCTAAGCACCGGCAGTTATGGTGAAACTGCATCAAATTGCAGGTGGACAGGGATTGAACAGGAAAAGATTATAAAGTCTCAGACAACTTTTATGCTCGAACCATATTCAATAAACTTCATCGAAGGATGGCTGAAACACTGATTTTTGTCATGTAATGACTATTTTTAATTTCATTTAAACGTAATTAACCATGGTACTTGTTCAGAATTACACTCTCGCCGTTTTTCTATGCGCTCTTGCCATGATCTGCTGGTGATGCTTGGCGGATTCATATGGTGCATCGGCAACTCTGTGAACTTTATGTCAGTCGGAGCTGTCTTTTCAGACGCAGCCAACAAAGCACTGCGTCGCGGCCTAAGAGAGTTTATAAAAGAAGACTGGAAAAAGGTCTTTGAACCTGAAAATGTACAAGATCAAATATTCTCAATAACATGAAAAACAGCATTATCGTGGTCTTTGCAGCCATTTTATTTGTTTCTGCTGCCTGTGGAGTAAAGAAACAAGAGAATAACTGGACCCACTTCAGAGGGAGTAACCTGAACGGTATCTCTGATTCGAAAACTGCACCATTAACCTGGAACGATTCTGTAAATATTGCCTGGAAAACAAGTATTGAAGGAAAGGGATGGTCATCGCCTGTAGTTTTTGAGGATCAGGTATGGCTTACAAGTGCATCTGCAGACGGAAAACAGTTGTATGGTGTCTGTATTGATTTTAATACCGGGAAGGAGATCTTCAGGATTAAAGTGTCAGAACCGGTAAATGTCCAGTCAAAGCATGACATAAATACTTATGCTACCCCTACACCCTGTATTGAAAAGGATTATGTCTATTTGCATTTCGGCACTTACGGGACCGTCTGTCTTAGTACCAGAGATGGTTCAACAGTCTGGCAAAGGACAGACCTGAATTGTGACCATGTACAGGGCCCTGGCTCTTCTCCGATCCTTTATAAAGACCTGTTGATCCTTCATCTTGAAGGGGTTGATGTTCAGTATATTGTTGCCTTAAACAAAAGAACGGGCAAAACAGTCTGGAAGACTGAGCGTCCGGCAGAGTGTTATGAAAATCTTCCTGCTAACGGCAAAAAGGCATACATTACGCCTATTATTGTCAGTGTAAAGGGAAAGGATCTTCTTATCTCTAATGGTTCAGCAGTATGTATAGCTTATGATCCGGAAACAGGGAAAGAGATTTGGAGGATCATCCAGGGTGAAGATTCTACCATCGCAATGCCATTTGCTGAAAACGGGATAGTCTATTTTTATACAAGTTTTGTAACTCCTAAAGATGGAGACCAATATTGCGAACTCCTGGCTGTAGATCCTTCCGGAACCGGAGATGTTACGGGAACAAAAATACTCTGGAGGTTCAAATCACCAACTTTGCAATTATTGACTCCTCTGGTCAAGGATGGTTTGATATATACTATCGATTCAAAGAATAATCTGTTTTGCCTTGAGGCAGTTACAGGAAAAACTGTTTATACGAAGCGGCTGACCAAAAAGTATAATTCATCACCTGTATATGCGGGCGGAAATATTTACTTCACATCAACAGACGGGGAGACCCTGATGATCCGTGAAGGCAGAACACTGGAAATCACCGGAAGGAACAAACTACCCGGTGAGGTATTTGCAACGCCCGCGGTATTACGTAACTCTTTAATTATGAGGACATCCAACTCCCTTTACCGGATAACTGCCAGTTTGCGCACCGGGAACAGCAATATTTATTGATGTATGGCAAACATCTCCTCATAATGGGGCATCGGATCAAAGATGCCCCCTCCCGTATTGTAATACTCTTTACTGAGCTTATATACTCCTTTTTTGACATGAACCCATGCAGCATCCTTACGTGGATGATAACCAAGCATAGTGTTCCAGTTCAGGTAGTTCTGGTGACCGTTGCTTTCCACAAGCCCAAGATCCCCTATCCCGGGGAATGAGGCAAGACGTGCAGCCACATTCTTGTTCCATTCAACAAGCACAGGGTTGACAGTCAGGTCAGCACAGAAACACGGGATATTCCTTACGTAAGCTTCCTGTGCGATCTTCATTGTCATACTGAGTGTTTTTGCGATTGCCTTAAGTGCAATTGCCTTATAACCCATCTGTATCCGCTTAACTGCATCTTTCTCTGTATGAGCGCTTTCATCTGAAGCAAGTCTGACAGGGATATCGCTGACATCAATTTCTGCTACCTCCGGAAAAGGCTCTTCGATAATTGCTATCTGGTCAAAGGCGCCGATATTCCTTGCATGATCAAGAAGCTTAAGCAGAGTCTCCTTCTTTTCATACCTTCCATTTGCATCAAAATAATAGGGGAGTTTACTATTTTCCGTATATGAAGTTGTCACATGACCAATAGCCTGGTGAATCGCCGTCAGCCTCTCCTTGTCCTTTTCCAGCATTTCTTCCTGTGTACCGGGCTGACCTATCTTAATTTTCATGAAGAAATAGCCTTCGTCGGAAGCTGCCTTTATTTCTTCAATCGGGATCGTGTATGCCATCAGTGGAATTCCCGCCACCTTAACATGCTTATGAGAAAGGGCTGGTTTGTACGGTGCAGGTATTAGCCCGTCAAATGTCGTAATGCTGTTCTCCTTTGCATAGAGCAGCCAGGCAGCATTATCAACTCCAACCAGTGCATTAAGAGCAAAGGTCTTTCTCAGGTTCGGATTTGCCGTGATCTTCTTTCCAAAGTCATATACTTCAGGGAGAATTGCATCAAGGAGTAAAACCGGCGATGTAAAAGTCTGACCATTAATGATCTGCATAGCTCTTTCCGTCATAGCATACATCAGTGCATTACCTCCGCTTTCGGAATGAGATGCAAACACCGAGGCATCAGACCAGAGAACACTCTGCGTGCATAATCCTATTGAATGAGCTCCCGAGGCGCTCTTAAGAAATGATACGGTCTGCCATATCTCTTTCATGTAACCGCCTTTGAATCCAAAAGGACGGATAAGAGGTTCCCTTTCAAAGTTTGAGCTGACACCTGAAATTGTAATTTTCTTAGTCTCCACCGGAGCATTACTGGAAACCAGGAAATCGAAAGGGGATGTTATTGCAGATGCTCCGGCGGCCATAAGGCTCACTTTGATAAAAGTCCTTCGGTCTGTCATAGCTATATCAGGTAATCTGGTATTTAAGAAGAAATCCATTCAGGAAATCCACATCTTTCCGAAGTTTCTTTACAATAATCTCCTGTTGTTGCAAAAGTGGCAATTTGTCTTCTCCTGTTTCAAGGAGGGGATATTCAACATGAAGGGTGATCAGACCTGAGATATTGAGTTCCTTTACAGTTCTGAAAAAAAGGTCCCAGTTTACCATTCCCTCACCCAATGGCACAGTTACGGTTGATGGTTTTCCTTTTACAGTCATCCAGGTAAAATCCTTAATGGCCAGTGTTTTTATATATGGCGCCATAAGATGCATGCCAACAATCCATGCATTGGCGCCTTCAACCATCGCATGCCTTACATCATACTGACATCCTGCAAATTCATGAGGAAGTTCACGCAGAAGCTCATACAGATCCCATACCGGACCTCCTACTCTTGTCCCTGCATGGTTCTGATAATCTCCGTGAATATTATATTTCCGGTTGAGGGCAACTATCTCTTTAAGATTTTCCTTATGTTTCTGAAGCGATTCCCATATTCCTGTTTTGTAATCAAATTCGAGATAACCTAACCTGTAGTGGGTTATCCCAAGAGAGGAAGCAGTTTTCAGTACTCTTTCCGTAAGAAGATCGGATACGGTAACTATACCCGATACCATCATATCTATTGCAAGCTCATACTTCCTGGCCTCTTCAATCAGTTTTGGAAGTGAAGATTCCACAATGAAAGGTTCAACTTTGCCCCCGGGACGTACGGTGAGGTCAAATCCGCCGATACCAGATTTCGCGACGCATTCGCACATAAAACCAAAATCATAAGCATCAAGCGGTTTGGAAAAGAGCCTGATCGGAAACCTGTTTACCGCCGGGGAAGTGATTTCAGTTTTAACGGCTGACGTAAAGGGCATTGCAGCACCGGCTGCGGCAACTGTATTTATGAATTGTCTCCTGTTTAGTTTCATTGTTTCAATTTTTCGTTTACAAAAGTCATGCTTCTATTCTTTGTTCAACAGACCCCCTGCCCAGCCTTCCCCCTGGGGGAAGGAGTTTTAGCTTTCCCCGCTCGCCTTCGCGCCGCGCCGTCGGCAAGCCTATGGCGGCCGATGGTAGCCGCTTCGGCGGAGCAAGGCTGGGGGAAACGGGAAAGGGGGTAAGCATTGGATTAAAGCTTCCAGGGTTTCCTGTACTCGTAATGCAGAAGCTTGTTGGCTTCGCTGTTATTTGTGAAAACCTCTTTATCCGGGTCCCAATGGAGCCGGGCTTTAACTTCCAGTGCGATATTAGCCAGGTGAGCAAAGCTGGTCGATCTATGACCATCCTCTATTGAACATAAAGGTGTTTTTCTTGATTTAATGCAGTCGAGGAAATTCCTTACCAGGTTTCCTGTGCTGTTGGCGCTGCTTCCATCGGCAAGAGTGACATCCTTAATATTGTATTCTTCTGCCTGCAGAGTATTCTTAAAGGTCTGGAACTGACCATTATCTGCAGGTCTGATCCGGTAACCGTTCTCTCCTGCATTAATTGTTCCAAGGGTACCGCGGAGTTCCACCTCCCCATATTGAAACAATTCTCCGCTGCTGGCTTCAAATATGGAGAAGTTAATCAGGGCTCCTGAAGCAAACTCAAATGTCACCTGCATGGTATCCGGTATGGTCCGGTCATCACCTAAAACATATTTACCACCAAGTGCACTGATTGCAACGGGCGCTTTCTCACCCATCAGCCACCTGATCGTATCCATATAGTGAACTCCCCAGTTGCCCATCTGGGTTGAATAGTCGCTCCACCACCGGAAATTGTACGGGCATATATTATACTGGTAAGGTCTGTAAGCACGGGGTCCCAGCCACATATCCCAGTTGAAATCCTTTGGAGGCCCTTCCGGGTTCATTTTACCAATACCGTCAGGATACATATTGTTTATCCTGAATGCAGATCCCACGGAGACCTTGCCTATTTTACCTGCAGGTATATCCTTTGCAAGCTTCTGGTAAACAGGAGCGCCTCGGCGGTTAAGGCCGACAGCCACCACTCTTTTTGTTTCAGCCTGCGCATTGACCATTGCCCTTCCCTCCTTAAGAGTAATTGTAAGGGGCTTCTCAATATAAACATCTTTCCCGGCTTTCACGGCGCTTATCATCTGAATAGCGTGCCAGTGATCGGGAGTAGCGATTACCACTGCATCAATATCCTTGCTTTCAAGCAATTCCCTGAAGTCGGAATATTTTTCAACCTTATCAGGAAATGTTTCTCCCATTCGAGGGATCTGGCCTCCCAGAGCTTTGATATACCTTGGATCGACAAGATCCCTGTCGCGAAGCATATATGGCTCATATGTGTCGCAAAATGCCGCTATCCTTGCATCTGGATGATCCATAAAAAGGTCAAGAAGCTGAGATCCTCTGTTTCCAAGGCCAATAAAACCAATATTTATTTTCTCATTAGCACCTGAAATGTTGTTATAGGCTGTTGCGCTCAGCGGATTGGCACCTAATGCCATACCTGCGGTGGCAAGACTCGTTTTTGCGATAAACTCGCGACGGGTGGTTTTTTCCTGTTTTTTCATATCAATTTAATTAAAAAGAAAAAATAAGAAATTATTTCCTCATTTTAATTAAAATAACTGATATGTTTTTAACGGATCTTAATGAGCTTTTTCATTGATATTGTTGCACCACTGTCTGTGATGCCCTGAATATCAATTATATAATCGCCAGTCAGATCTGAAGTCCAGAACTCAACTGAAATTTTTCCCTCTTTATCCGGTTTAACGGAAGGATTCCAGTAAAGGGTATTCCTGAAATCGGGGGTTCTGCTCTTCTTCATGCCGGGATCTGAATAATCAGGTGAAGAGAACAGGGGAACTTGTTCAGTGACAGTGTACAGCAGTTTTACTGCATAGTCAGGCAGGGACAGATTATTAAATTTCCCCGGTCGTGTTATAACATGCACTATACCATTATGTATCAGTTCGTCTGTTAGATAGGGCGTTTTCACTATGTCAATCTTTTCAACAAGCTCAGGATCGAGGTTCGCCAGAGTTGAAAGTTCATTTATTATCACGCCGTCAATCAGCACCGTTGGCGATTCATCATAATAATACCCCGTAAATGGATTTAGAATCCTCATTTCATAACCTGATCTTCTTTCCCTTAACCTTACACCCGGTGCAAGCTCAAAAAAGACCTCCTGCATCACCGGGAGACTGATATAATCGTCCATTATTAATTCTATTTCAGGCTTGCCATAGAATCGTTTTTCCTGTCTGACAGCAGTCTGATGAGGCTGAATCTCTTTTTTTACAGAGGCTTCAAAAATCCTGTTTACCTGGTAGCGGGTGCTAAGATCGGAAAACAGGGCTGACATATGTGTTGTTATTGAGTCTTTGAAACTCACTGAAAAAGGCGTAACCCAGGAATAAGGGGGCTGAATTTTAATGGATATATTCTCATCTCCAGATCCTGGCTGGATAATAAGGTTTCTCTGGATCTGATCGACAGGCAGCATGAAATCAAAGAGACCCGAATTATTTGTCCTGGCATAATAATAGGAAGCGACCTTCCCTGGTATAGAAAGTGTAAGAGTTATTTCCTTTTCCAAAGCAGGTTTATCTCTTTCATTAACTATTCCTGAAAGGAAATGAACATTCTTTTCCATCCTGAAGCTCAAGGGAGTTTTATTACCCGAGAAGATCTCATTCCAGGAGATCCAGCGGCTTTTTGCACCTATCAGAAAATTATCATAATCTTTATCACCGGCCTCACCAGCTTTCTTCCCAGTTTCATTCCATGGTATGTACCCGAATTCTGTCCCGAAAACCATATAATTGTCCAGTCCGTTAAAATCCAGTTCATACGACAAAGGAACAACTGAAACACTGAAATTTGGCTCCAATACAGAAACTTTAGTTGTGCTGCCCATATCAAAATTTATTGTCACTTTTTCCCTTCTCTGGTATTGTTCGGGCATTCTGAGGTCAGGATTTTCATTGGTATCCTTCCGGCTGATATAAATCAGTCTTTCGCACAAGGGTATGCTGTTCTGGTTGAACAGTGTTATGTTGTTGATCCCCTGAGAAAGACCCTGCATTGAAATTATGATTGTCTTGCTGTTTCCGGGTATCCTGAAACTCTCATAATAGCTTACGTTCCCACGTGACTGGATAAGCAGGGAATATTCCTGATTGTCAGATGAATATAAACTCCCTGTTTCTGATAAGGTAATGGTAACCATGTCTTTCCCCAGGTAGTCTGCCTTAAGGGAAATCCCTTCGTCTGATGCAAGGGGAAGATAGGTTACCGTGCCTGAATGTAGAACATAATAGGTGATACCTTTGACCGGGGTCAGCTCAAATGATGCTAATCCATACTTGTCAGTCACGAAAGATGTAACCGAGTCTCCCCTGTTATTCCTTACAATACCAAAGAAGTCGAATCCTTTTTGATATTCATCTGACACTTTAACGGCTATTTTGCCCGTAACTCCATTCAGCAAAGCACCACCCTCCGGATAGAATCCCAGATTTATTTTTTCCGGAAGCTTTTCACCATAAATTATCTTTTCCTTGAAACTGTTATTTCTGAAGGGATTGACAATAATAATATTCTTCATGAAGGCATTTTCGGGAAGGAAATTCTTCATCCAGTTTGTATAGACTCTGCATGTATAGGTACCGGAGGTAAGGGTATCGGGGAGATGAGCATTTCCCGGGCATATCCCCTCACGTACCAGAAGACGTTTCTGAATTACAGGGATATTATCAGGATTCAACAGCTCAAAATATGCAACATTGCTTCCTGATGACAACTTCCCGGTTTGCCTGTCAAAAAGGTATGAATTGAACCACATTTCTTCTCCTGCCACATAGATTTCACGGTCAGTGTGGACAAATATTTCTTCCCACGGGTAATTTCTGCAATATTCCTCAAGCAGGGTTCTAATTTCCCCGGCAGTTCTAGTCTGTGCAATAAGCTGGTAATCTGTAATTAAGATTAACAGCAAGAGTGCAGTACCGGTTAGTCTGAGATATTTTATCATTAAATGGTTTTAAAATAGAGTTTCCATATCCCAATATGATGGTCTGACGTTAGTTCCCCTTGTTGTACAATCTGCACACTCTCTGTAAATTGTAGTTACTCTCCAGGGAGGCTGATTGAAGGGGAAAGGGTGATCTTCAAGCAACCATACAGTAGCATTAAGTCCCGGAATTGCTCCAAATCCCCAGACAGTATCTGTAGGACAATACCAGTAAAGATTCGGGAGACCAGAGAATTTTTCCTTTATAAAGATCCTTTTCTGTGTAACGGCTGACACGCTGAAATAACCAAGGACAGTCTCTTCCGGATCATCAATGTTGTAAATATTACTCGAAATGAGCATTGGGGAAACATCATAAAGTCCTCCGACATTTTCAGTTACATTCTGAAGTTCTTCCCAGTAGTTAAATTCATTTTCATTCAAAGAGTACTGGGTGACCAGGATACTGTATTTCACGGACAACATGTCGGTATTATTTGATATAAAATGCAATGGAAATTTTGTTACCCTGGACTGGTCATATTCCATAGTATTTTTAATCATTATACGGCCGGAGTTTTGGGTTATCCAGCAAAACTGGTTTTTTACATCATAGTGCAGATTAAACTCCCATGTCTCTGAGAAATCCCACCTGTAAAAAAAGCATTTATTAAACGGATCGTAAGTATTGAGATAAATACGGCATCCTTCTTCCGGCTTACCCCATTCATTGGATTCACTGATCAATTCCTTTTTATAATATAGGGAATCAATCGGAGGAACGGGAACCATTTCCATTGATGATGAGACATAAGTAAGACTACCTGAATTGATTTTCAGGATATATTCACTTCCCACACGTCCGATAAATTTTGTGGAATCGGTTATATAAGTTCCGGCAACCACTTCTTTTAAACTATATACCGTACCGTTTTCATCAGTGATAGTTACTTCGCATCCCTTTACCGGTTTTGGGACAAGCGGCTTTCCCAGTGGAAGGGACCTTGATATTTTGATCTTGTATGCCCTGTTCTGATCAGTTACCATTCCTTCAACAACAAGCATGTTTGTTTTTTCATCAACCTCAGGCAAAAACTGTGAAATGCAGCCTGCCACGAAGGATGGAGAAATGAGTAACAATATCAGATACCTGTTCATTTTAAATAGACAATAAGAATCAATCTCCAATCCAGAATGAAGGTCTGGTTTTTGAGCCCCTTGTTGTACAATCAGCACACTCCTTGGCATAGGTAATAACCCTGTAGGGATTAGAAAACATGCCTGACTGATCTATGATAACCCACTTATATGAATTCAGACCTTCAATTGGCACATTCGGCCCTCCGAAAACAGTATCAGCCGCGCAATTGTTATAAAGGTTTGGCATGCCCTCGAACGACTCATCAATAAAAATCCTTTTCTGAGAAACTGCGGATACACTGAAATAACCCATGATTATCTCATCAGGATCATTTATACAATGTATATTGCTCGCAATAGTCATAGGAGTCACATCATATAGTCCTCCTACATTCATGTAAATATTCTGGACTTTCTCCCAGTAATTATATTCATCCTGGCTCAGTGAATACTGGTTTACAAAGATGCTGTATTTTTCCTTGAGCCTGTCGGTTGCATTAGAAATAAAAAGAAGAGGAAAGTTTGTTACCCGGGACTGGTCATAAATACTGGTATTTTTAATATAGATCTGTTTGGAGGGTTCTGTAATCCAGCATCTGAAGTTAGGAACAGAATACGGGAGACGGAATTCCCATGTCTCCGTAAAATCCCACCTGTAGAACAGGCACTTTTGTTCCGGATCGTATGTATTGAGATAGATCTGGCATCCTTCTTCCGACCTACCCCATTCATTGGATTCATTTATAAGTACCTTCTCATAAAAGAGCGAATCCACCGGAGGTACCGGATTCATCTCTATGGTTGATGAAACATACGTAAAATTGCCTGTCACAATTCTAAGTGTATATTTACCGCCAACATGTCCGCAAAACACTGTCGAATCTGTACTATATGTTCCAAAAGGAGATTCCTTAAGAATGTACTGTTTATTATTTTCATCAGTAATTGTGACCAGGCAGCCCTTTAATGGTTTTGGATACACAATTTTGCCAAGAGGTAATGACCGGGATATTCTGATCTTGTTTGACCGGTATTGATCAGTGATCATCCCTTCAACCACCAGAAGATTTGCAGCCTCATCAGTCTCAGGGATGAACTCTGTGATACATCCTGCAATAACAGAAAATGAAATGACTAATATGACAATATTTCTGCTCCGCATATAAAACTAGAAGTCGAAGTTAAACGATACTGAGGGGATGGGTCTGCCAAAAACCGATAACATATATCCTTTTACAATGTTATCTTCATCCTTGAAATACAACGAATAGACATTTTTGCGTCCCAGTGCATTGTACAGTGAGAAAATCCAGTGCGGATGTGCTATTTTTTTTGATTTCAGGTTTCCGTTCACTGTCAGCGAAAGGTCAATCCTTGAATAATAAGGTATTCTGTATTCATTTCTTTCGGAATAGTGAGTCAGAACAATATCCCCTATTTTATATGATGCGACCGGGTAGGTTACAGGGCGCCCCGAACTGTACGTATAATTGGTTGAGAAGCTTATGCGCCGGGAATAAAGATAATTCAGGGTTACGACCAGGTCATTCGGTTTATCAAAATTGGCAGGGAACCAGTTCCCAGCATTGATCTTTTCATCAGCAAAATCGCTGGTGCTCCTTATAAGCGTTCTTGAATACGTATAACCAACGCTCCACCTCAAACGCCCTTCCGGCTTTTTTAACAGGAGCTCTATTCCGTAGGCTTTCCCTTCCATGCTTACCAGATCTCTTTCAATATAAGTGTTCATCACAAGATCGGTGCCGCCTTTAAAATCGGCCAGATTTTTAATTCTCTTATAATATATTTCAGCTGAAGCCTCTACCTTATTCTTATACAGCATCCTGTAATAACCGGCTGCAAACTGTTCACCAGCCTGTGGCTTAAGGTGATAATCGCTAAGCTTCCAGGTGTCGCTTGGCGAGATAGATATTGTGTTTGACAACAGGTGGAGGTATTGTCTTGTCCGGTTATAATTTACCTTGAATGAGCTGTTGTCATTTAATCTCCAGTTAGCCGATAACCTGAACTCCGGCCCAGCATATGATTTGTAATTATTTAATTTTCCGTAGGTTAATGTATCAATTACAGATGAAACACTTTTTGTATACTCCGGATCATAGATCAGGATTGTCTGCGGACCAAAGGCAAAGTATGATGATAGCCTTAATCCTGCATTTACTGACAGGTGATCAGTTACAATATATTTATCTTCAATATACAAAGCCGGTTCAAGTGCTCTTTGTTTTGATATAATGTCCGGTTGCACAATTGAAGAGTCGCCTAACGGCGTATAGCTCCCCGGCAACACTTCATACCTGTTGAGGTCAATCCCGAAGTTCACTTCATTCCTGCTCCCCGGATACCAGTTGAAATCTGCTTTCAGGCTGGTGCTGTTTATTGAGTGAGATAATACAAATGCTTCCGGAGCAACCCTTTCGCTTGAAATATCATAATTATAAAAACTGTTGCTTATACTCAGTCCTGAAAAAAACCTGCTGCTGAAAAAATGTCGCCATCTGAGAGTGACAATATTATTTTCATACTCATAGGTCGTATCAGAATTAAACCTGAATGAGTCGTGACTATAATAAGTCGAGAGGTCAACCTTGTTGTTTTTGTTAATATCATATGCTACCCTGGCGTTGAAATCATAGAATGATGCCCTGCTGTTTCTCAGTGCAGGATTCTCAATCAGCCCGAAAATCCAGTTTGAATAGGTGGTCCTGCCGGCCAGAATATATGATATCGTATCTCTTTTGATGGGACCTTCCATCACAACATGGGCTGTTATAGGGCTTATTCCTGCATTACCTTTGAATTCTCTTCTGTTTCCTTCTCTTGGGACGATATCAAGAACAGAAGACAACCTGCCTCCGTACCTGCTCGGAATGCCGCCCTTGTAGAGTGTTACATCTTTAATTATATCAGAATTGACTGCTGAAAAGAAACCAAAGAAGTGTGATGAATTATATACAGGAGCACCATAGAGGAGAATAAGATTCTGATCTGCCGATCCTCCTCTTACGTTAAATCCTGCCGATCCTTCACCCACTGACTGTACTCCCGGGAGAAGCAGTATGCTCTTTATAATATCCGATTCACCCATTGACGTAGGCATCAGACGGAATGAAGTAATATTGATACGTTCAATGCCTACCTCAAAACGCTGCAATGTAACATTCTTGTCCGCAGAAATCACTGTCTCCCTTAAGGCTACAAGGGTGCTTCTCATCTCAATATTAAGCTCTCCGGGACCATAAATATTAAGATCAACCACTCTTTCTTTCATACCGATAAATGAGAATCGTGCCGAGTAGGTTCCTCTTGGAACTGTTAATGAATAAAAGCCATATTCATTGGATATTGTTCCGACGGACAGTTTTGGAATATGGACTGTTACTCCGGCTACTGATTCCCGTGTATCTGTATTGGTAATAAATCCTGTTATAATAACATTCCCCGGCTTGTTCCTGTCAGCAGGATTTCCTATATCCATTACCAGGTTACCGGTTGACTGACTCTCTTCAGTTGGTCCGGCATATTCATTTCCGGGTATATATTTTTCCTGTGGTGCTGAAGGTTTCTCTGATCTCTTAATCGCAAAGCTTTTTGTTATCACTATATTCCCTGAATCATCCGCATAATAATACATCGATTTCCCGATGAAAAGAGAGTCAAGCACATCAGTCACAGAAAGGGTCCCTTCATACCCTTCCAGTGTTAAATCCCTGATCCACTCTTCATTATAAAAAAACCTTACATTGAATTCCTTCTCACACCTTTCAATAAAGCCGGCCAGACTAAGCCCCTTGCAATCCCAGTTAACCTGGTATTTCTCCTGCGAGCTGGCAAAAGGAGAAATTGTCAGAAATAAAACTAATATAAGGTTTCTTGTCTTCATAAAGTATCAGCCTTATTGTGTAAGGCTGTCATAATACTGCAACAGGGGAATGAAACTCCGCGGATCGCTTTTTGCCACTCTGAGCCTGTTCTGCTTAACATAATCCTTCAATTCGGCTTTTCTGTCAGCCAGAAGTTTAAGCAATCTGCTTTTCCCGGAAACCTTCATCACTTCACCATTTTTCCTTATATAGATCCTGTGCTGCTGAATGAAAAGATCATATTTGTTGTCAACAGCAAGTACTTCAATCTCCTTCCTGTATTTGACATATAGAGCCGTCGGACCTTCATAATATACATTCACATACCCGCTCAGAACGTTTGTACTATCTTCTCCCATATTCACCACATGATATTCAGTATTCAGATAATTTATGCTGAAATCATCAACCATTTCTTTGTTAAGGATGATAACTGTTGAGGGATTTATCCATAGGACAACCTCATCATTATAAATATCATACCTGAAAAGCTTGTTCCGGAAAACCTTTCCGCTAAAAGTGATGTCGCCATTTGTATATTCCCCGGTAAGAAAATATGGATTGCCTTTGACACCCAGATAGAGGTTTCTCCATATTTTCCCGTTGAGGATGAGATGATCATCCCGGGTAACATCCTGAACGGGCTTTGCTGAAAACAGCGGATTAAAGCATTCTGCAATCAGGAGAAGGACAGTGAAACAGATTTTAATTAAGTCAGACTTTCTCATTATTAATTACATACCCACTCATTCAAAGTCATAATAGAATAAGTGTAAAAAAAACGGTTTATTTACCAGACAATCGGATCAGACAGAATATTCCGGAATTCCGGATTTGCATGATTAAATTGTCATTTAATGCCTGAAAATTGCGGTTGTGAAATTATAAAATTTCCGGAATAAAATCTGTTTAATTCGAAGAAATTAGTATTTTTTAACGTTGTCCGGCAGACATTCTCTTTTCCCCCGCACGGGTAAATGGATAAACTAATAACTATCCAGCTATTTTTATTGCTGCTGCTCCATTAGTATATCGGATTTAACCATTCTGTTCTCGAGAATTCTGACATATTCAAGGGCCTGCCTTATTCTATAGTACTCCCAGGCTTTCTGCGCCCATCCGAGTGCAGTATCAAGATTTCCGTTTATCTCGCTGATTATAGCCATATTATATGTTGCTCTCCCTGCTGCTTTCCTTTTGGGATTTGTGGTTTCCTGTTCCCATAACTCACCTGCTTCATTCCATTTGCCTACCTGTGCCTTGCGTTTCGCAATCTTGAAATTATATGTCCCCTTTACAAAATAATCCCGCATCACACGCAGTTCGTATGGAATCAGCCGTAAGGCATACCCATGACCAGCTTTGTTGCTAACCTCGATAATGGCATCTTTTCTCCCTATAAGTCCGGCAACTGCCACAAGAGGAGTAATACCTCTGCCTGTAAATACTACAGATTGAAAGTGATTATACTCATCAGCTATAATATGGTTTGCCGGATCATATATCCTCCAGCCGGTTTTTACGATGGTTTCCATGTCTGCCTGATGCACAATTCCGGGTATCTTCAGCCCGAGCACTTTCTTGTCCCCATCGTCACGCGTGGAGTATCTTAATCTTGTGTCTGTGTCGTAATACTCCAGAGCGAACAGGGCATCCGTACCTGTCTCCTTACAGACTTTGGATACAATATCCCATGAAAGCGGAACGGGAAAGATACCCATCAGGCTGGGAGTCCTGAAATCAATGTCAGTCAGGTTTTTGACCTCATCAAACCTGCTGTTGTTCAATAACTCGCTTGAAAGACCCTTGATTGCTTCCTCTGCACCGTCCTTATCGAGGTTAATCCCTTCGAGGCTCAAAGCCTTATCAATGACATCAAGTATTTTTGTTTCGTCGGTTGGCACGCTCCGGTTAATAACCCCGACTTTCTTTATATTCTGGGATAGTGTAACCGGTGCCGGTTCAATAACATTAAGGTACAGATAATTCATTTTACAGGATACCAGTACGAAAGGGATCATTATTAGTGGAAGTAGTTTTTTCATATTTCTTTTTTTTATAGTCACTATTAAGAATTAATTGGCGTCAGGCGTCAGGTGTCAGGTGTCAGGGGACAGGCAACTTAATATTCCTGTAGCCGGTCGCCTTATTTTAACCTCTCCAGCCTGATATTTTTTATAGCTGCGGTAGTGTTCCATGATGCAATTCCAAAAGGTTTTGACAATTCTACTTCAGGTCGTATCGATAATGTCTTATCTCCTTTAGTAAAATTGACCACCATGACACTATCAATAAATGCTTTAATTGAATCTTCTTTTATCAGCAGGCAAATTCTGTACCAATGTTCTTTCTCAAATTCCATCAGCGTGGTTGTTTCGTTCTCTGAGGCATCCATTTTATTGATACTGCTTAATCCCACCACAGTGCCGCCCCATCCTCCGATGATGAGTGTACAGGGGTATTTTCCAACAGGGAAGGTCATTCCGCAGAAAAAATCATTGCCGGAAATCCGTTTTGCCTCAAGAGTCACCCTGTAGTTTATTTCCGGGAAATCCTTTTTCCATGTAATACCGGTACATCCATCTCCCATTCCCAGAATTATTGCGCCTCCCGAGACATAAACAGGGCCCTGCGGGCCGAAGTTAGTGATTTCCCATCCTTCAAGGGTCTCACCGTCAAACAGATAAGTACTATCCGGCCTGGGTGCAGCATCCTTCAAATTATCCGGTATCTCTCCTTTATTGTTCTGTCTTCCAGTGCAGAAGCACAGTGACAGGGCAGCCAGCACCAGAAAAGATGATCTTCTTATTAACATTCCGACGGCCATTCAAAAAGTACTTAAAGAATAAATTTCAATTATGCTGATCATCAAAATTAAAAGTTTTCAGGAAACAGCACTTTAGAAATTGTCATTTTATTACCTTAGTGGATTATAAAAATAAATCATGAACAGATTATCCGTAATTTTTGCGACAATTGTGATAACATCATTGCTCTGGTCCTGCGCCTCAAAGCAGGAAATCATGGAAAAGAGGATGAAGAAATTCCTCTCTTATTATGAAGCCAAAGCAATTCCTCTGTCAAAGGAAGCTGCTCTGACATCATGGAATGCTAATATCTCGGGAACAGATGCCGACTGGGCGCTGAGTGAAAAAGCATCTTTTGAGCTGGCAAAGCTTTATACTGATTCCAGGGCTTTCTCAGAATTAAAGACAATCAAAGAATCCGGGGCGATACAGGACCCGATCCTGGCACGGCAGGCAGACCTGCTCTTTGATGCTTACCTAGCCGGACAGGTTGATACCAGCCTTATTGCGGAAAGACTTAAAATGGAGACTGAGGTCAACAAGAAATATTCTAATTTCAGGGCTAATATCAATGGGAAAGAGCTTTCTGATAACCAGGTAGAGGATATATTAAGAAACTCGGTAATAACCAGTGAGCTTCAGGCTGCATGGGAGGGTCATAAGATGATAGGCCCGGTGGTAGCTGAAGATATTATAAAACTCGTTAAACATCGCAACCTCATCGCTACAAAACTAGGATTCAGCAACTTCCATGAAATGAGTCTTAAGCTTTCAGGGCAGGATCCGGCCGAGGTGACAGGAATTTTTGATGAGCTTGATAATCTTACAAGAGCAAATTTCATTCAGTTGAAAGGCGATATCGACAACTATTATGCAAAACGTTACAGGATAAAGGTTTCTGATCTGCGTCCATGGCATTACCAGAACAGATATTTCCAGGAAGGCCCCCAGATTTATCCTGTTGAATTTGACAGGTATTATGAGGAGCAGGATCCTGTTAAACTCGCTGCTGCATTTTATGATGGCATAGGCCTGAATGTGGATGCTATCCTGGCGAAGAGCGATCTGTACGAGAAACCCGGGAAGAACCAGCATGCTTTCTCAACGGATATCGACCGTGCCGGAGATGTCCGGACTCTTGACAATGTACGTCCTGACGTTTACTGGATGAATACTATGTTGCATGAACTGGGGCACGGAGTCTATTCATATTATAACGACATGTCTCTGCCGTTTACACTCAGGGATGCAGCTCATTCCTTTACCACTGAGGCTGTGGCAAACTTTTTCGGCAAGCTGGCCAAGGATCCGGGATGGATGGCAGGGATGGGTGTTATTGATGAAAAGGAAAGAGATAAGATATCGGAGAATTGCCGCAAGTCGCTCCGGCTTGAGATGCTGGTCTTCAGCCGCTGGGCTCAGGTAATGTACCGCTTTGAAAAATCCATGTATGAAGATCCCGACCAGGACCTTAACCAGCTTTGGTGGGATCTGGTCGAAAAATACCAGATGCTTGCAAAACCGGCAGGGCGTAATATGCCTGACTGGGCTACAAAGATCCATGTGGCACTCTACCCCTGCTATTATCACAACTACCTCCTTGGAGAACTGCTGGCTTCTCAGTTTTACGGGTACATCACGGCAAATATCTCAGAAAACCTGTCCCTTGTCGGTGAAAAGAGTGTCGGCACCTATTTCAAAGAAAGAGTTTTTATGCCCTGCACCAGATATTACTGGAACGATATGATTGAAAAGGCAACAGGGGAAAAACTTACTGCCGAATATTATGCAAAGCAATTTGTACAGTAGATATACGAAGGTTTTTATGGGGGCTGTTGTGGAAAGTGTTATTGGTTATTACTTCGTCGGCCGGAGCTCCGGCGGAGGTGGGATTATTGGTCATAAAGAATTAAGAGAGGCTCAATATAATTATCAGGATATTTTTTAACCTAATTAAACGGAAATAAGAAAATGGCAACAAAAAACAAAATTAATCGTCGTGAATTTCTGGGATCAGCTGCAGCTGCATCACTGGCACTGACAGTTGTCCCCAGGAATGTGCTTGGAGGACCAGGGCATATACCTCCGAGCGATAAAGTGACACTGGGCTATATCGGCTGCGGAACCCAGGGTCTAAGAGAAATGGCTTCTCTGATAGAGAATCCGGCATTACAGATCGTAGCTGTCTGTGATCCTAATAAATTCACCACGGATTATGTAGACTGGTCCGCGAATGAAATCCGCAATCTGGTAAGGAGGGCAACAGGAGAGAAAACATGGGGAGAGAATTTGACAGGCATTCCCGGTGGAAGGGATGTGGGACAGGAACTGGTACAGAAATACTATGGAAGATCAAAGGATTCAGGCACTTACGAAGGCTGTAATTCTTATGTTGATTTCCGTGAGCTGCTCGAGAAAGAGAAGGATGTGGATGCTATCAAGATAATGACACCTGATCACCTTCACGCTACAGTTGCAATCGCATCAATGAAAAAAGGGAAGAATGTTGTTACACATAAGCCTATTGCCAACAGGATATATGAGTGGAAGAAGACTTATGATGTTACAAAATCAACAGGTATGATCACTCATTTGCTGGCCTGGAGTCAAAGATCAGGTTATGATGTTATTAAAAAATGGTTACAGGAAGGTCTTATCGGCAATTTAAAGGAGATACATAACTGGTCAAACCGCCCGGTATGGCCGCAGTGGCAATCAAATCCGACTGATACACCTGCCGTACCGAAAGATTTTGACTGGAGCCTGTGGCTGGGTCCTGTACCTGATCGTCCTTATCACCCGAACTACACTCATGCTGTTTTCCGGGGTTGGTATGATTTCGGAGGCGGCAGTATTGCTGACATGGGACACTACAGCCTCTTTCCGCTGTTCCTTACCCTCGGAATTAATGCTCCTGCAATAAGTGCTGAGGCTTACGGTACAACAACCTGCACTCTGAAAAACAATGTGGCAGTTGGTGTTGTGAATGATGTTGCATTCCCGCTATCCTGCATGATACGTTTCAAAATGCCGGCACAAAAAGAGCTTGGACCTTTTGACCTGTACTGGTACGATGGCGGCATCAGGCCATTCCCTCCTGAGGAACTCGAGGGAAAGGAATTAACCCGTGAAGGAATGATGATTGTAGGCGACAAGGGTAAAATAATTGCCGGATTCAGGGGAGAAAGTCCCAGACTGATACCGGAAAGCAGGATGAAAGGGGTAACCGCTGAACCTCAGAATGAACAGCAAAGAGAACAGCGTACCGACAGCAATGCAGTATGGCTCAACGCTTTCAGGGATAAAACTCAATCACCCGGAAGTTTCCTTTATGCCGGAGCTGTGACAGAGACAATCCTGCTCGGAGGTGTTGCACTGAGAGCCCGAAAAAGAGTGGAATATGACAGTGCAAACATGAAAATTACAAATATCCCCGAGGCTAATAAGTACCTCACAAGGGAGTACAGACCGGGATGGGAGTTATAGAATCTCGTGATTATACGCAAATTTTAAATTCATAAACATATGACTGGAATAACACGCAGGAATTTCATAGAAAAATCAATGATAATAGGAGCAGCAGGAGTAGCTGCTCCTTCATTGATTAAAGAATCTGTAATGTCACAAACGCCAAGACAGATCAGGGATGATATCTCACTCGCCCAATGGGCTCTCGTGGAGGAGATCCAGAAAGGTCAGTGGAAAACACTTGATTTCCCTAAGGTTGCAAGGAATGACTTTGGCCTTAATGGTATTGAATTCGTAAATACACTATTCGAGGCCCCTACAGAAGGATACCTCGGGAGGCTGAAAAGAAATGCAGCAGAGCATGGGGTAACCATGGTACTGATAATGGTTGATGATGAAGGTGACGGATGCTCATCGACAAAAGAAGGGCGCCGTCAATTTGAGATCAATCACAGGAAATGGATCGATGCAGCGGCTTATCTTGGATGTCAGGCAATAAGAACAAATTGCAGGGGAGAAAAGGGAGTATCAAAAGAAGAAGCCCTGAAGTATGCCGCAGAGTCATACCAGATGCTGCTGAAATATGCTGTACCGGCAAAAATAAGCGTACTCATTGAAAACCACGGAGGGGTTTCAAATGATGCCGACTGGATGGTTTCTCTCATGAAAGAAGTTAATAATCTTTACTTTGGAAGCTATCCTGACTGGCGGGGACCATCAGATAATTTTGATAATGTCGATTACCTTAATAAGATGCTTCCCTATGCCGGCGGAATGTCGTACCGTAACCAGCCGACTGAAGAACTTACTGCCAAAATGATAAAAATGGCAAAAGACGCAGGGTATCGCGGCTGGTACGGGATTGAATCCTCAGGAAGGGATGAGATTAAAAAAGGAATTGAATTATTGAAAAAGTATCTCTTCTGATAAAAAATAAATAAAATGAAAAAAGTCCTGCTTCTTCTCATTATTGCGGTACTGACTGCCTGTTCCTCAAAAAAGACAAGTAATAAAATGTCAGATACTGCTCAGTTTATTGATGAAATAACTGTCAGCACAGCGGTTCAGAATATCAAAGCCGCACAGCCTGAAGCAGATCAGGAGCTTCTTAAGAAAGGTGTCAGGCATGCAGCTTCGCTATGGAGAGATGAAGATGGAACACCTGCCGAATTTTCTGATTTCGTGAGTGCAAATTATCTATCTGATCCGGTAAAACGTAAAGTTGTTTTCAACAAGATAAGCAGATACATGGAATCGATCAGCGGGAATTTCAATGAGATAACCCTTGATCTTAAAAAAGTGCTTGATGAGACCGGCATTGAAATTGACGAGATCGACCGTATGTTCGGGAACTATTCTATAGGTTCTCATCTGTCCGACGACCTTTATGACAACAAGATAGCTTTTGTAATTGCCCTTAACTTCCCGTATTACTCACTTGCAGAGAAGGAAAAGCTCGGGCCTTCATGGAGCCGTGATGAGTGGGCTATGGCAAGACTCGGAGATTATTTTGTTTCGCGTGTTCCGGCTGAGCTTAACCAGGCTCTGAACGAAGCTATGGGAAACGGCGATATGTATATTGCTGAATATAATATACATATGGGAAAACTGCTTACAGATGACAGCCGGCAGATATTCCCCGATGACATGGTGCTCCTCTCCCACTGGAACCTCAGGGACGAACTGAAAGCCGACTATGCTGACAAGGAAAATGGCATTGAGAAGCAGGAGATGGTAGTCAGGGTTATGGAACACATTATAACTCAGACTATCCCGAAGGATGTGATCAACAATCCGGATTTCGAATGGGCACCTTTTTCAAATAAAGTAACGAAAGCAGGATCTCCTGTTAGTGTCACGCCTGAACCTGATACCCGCTACCAGCTTATTCTCAATTCTTTCAGGGCAATGAAAGATATTGATGCCTATAACCCTGAAATGAATACGGCCATCATGCGTAAATTCTCGTGGGAAATGGAGATTGCACAGGAGGAGATTGAAGAGCTTTTCGATTCTTACCTCAGGTCACCCCAGCTTGTAAAAGTTGCTGCACTTATCAAGGAGAGGCTTGGCCGTGACCTTAAATCCTATGATATATGGTATGACGGATTCAAGACACGCAGCAGTATACCTGAAGATCTGCTTACTTCAAAGACATCTGCGCTCTATCCTGATCCAGCTTCTTTCAGGGCAGATATGCCCTCAATGCTCAGGAAACTTGGATGGAGCCCGGAAAGAGCTGAATACCTGGCTGATAAAATAGTGGTTGATCCGGCAAGAGGTTCAGGGCATGCATGGGGTGCCGCAATGAAAGGATCTTTGTCGCACCTGCGGACACGCATTTCAGAAAAAGGGATGGATTACAAGGGCTACAACATCGCAGTTCATGAATTCGGACACAATGTTGAGCAGACAATCACCCTGTATGATGTTGATAATTATATGATGTCCGGCGTGCCTAATACAGCATTCACTGAAGCTTTGGCTTATGTCTTCCAGGACCGCGATCTTATGCTGCTTGGGATGAAAGATGAAAATCCCGGGAAGGAGAAGATGAAAATCCTTGATGATACATGGTCTCTTATGGAAATCATGGGTGTGGGGATGGTTGAAATGATGAACTGGAAATGGCTATATGAAAATCCTGAAGCTACTGCCTCGCAGTTTAAGGAAGCGGTGATAAAAAATGCAGTTGATACATGGAACAAGTATTTTGCCCCTGTTATCGGAGTGGAAGATTCTCCCCTGCTTGCCATCTATTCACACACTGTTAATGATCCGCTTTATCTGCCTAACTATTCGTACGGACATGTCATTCAGTTCCAGGTTGAGCAATACCTGAAAGACAAAAACCTTACAGAAGAGATTGATCATATCTTTAAACAGGGACGGCTTACACCTCAACAGTGGATGATGGGAGCAGTGGGATCAAAGATCTCGACTGAACCGCTGCTGAAAGCGCTGGAGGAGGTGTTGAAATAGTCAGTGCCGCCCGGGCATTCCAAATAATGGTCCGAACTGGTGAAAGAGAAGTTCAAAACAGTGAAGGATGAAGCTTAATTTGCCATGCCGTCTTGCAGTCATGCAGTCAGCCAACATTTTAAACGACCAATCCATTTAAAATGGTTTATGATTATATTGTTGTTGGTTCCGGATTCGGAGGCAGCGTAGCAAGCCTGAGGCTTGTGGAAAAAGGATATAAAGTACTGACCCTGGAGCAGGGGAAACGCTACAATCCTGCCGATTTTCCGAAGACCAACTGGAATCTGCCAAAATTCCTCTGGGTACCGTCATTAAGGTTTTTCGGATTTCAGAAGCTTTCGTTCTATACTACGGCAAGTATAATCACCGGAACGGGAGTGGGCGGAGGAAGTCTTGTTTATGCCAATACACTATATATGCCCAAAGATGAATTTTTCAGCAACTCATCCTGGGCCCGCTTTGGCAGCTGGAAGGAGATCCTTAAGCCTTTTTACGACAGGGCTTCATTCATGCTTGGAAGAAAGAAATACAAAAAGCTCAATGCTGAAGATCTTGCCCTTGAGGCTGTTGCAAAGGATATGAATGCCCATGATACATTTGAGACTGTATATGTGGGAGTTAACCTGGATGGTGATGAAAAAGAGTGTGATCCGTATTTTGGCGGCCTCGGACCTCTTCGTAACAGATGTACTGAATGTGGTGGCTGCATAGTGGGATGCCGTGAAAATGCCAAGAACACCCTTGACAGGAATTATCTCTGGTTTGCCGAAAAAATGGGGCTCGAATTAATTCCGGAGACAAAAGCCGAAAAGATCTCATTTACTGATAATCTGTACCATGTTGAAACAAGGAAGGTCACTTCATTCCTGTTTAAAAAGAGGAGAGTCTTCAAAGCAAAAGGAATAATCATTTCTGCCGGAACCCTCGGTACACTTGAACTCCTGCTCAAACAGAAATACAGATACTCATCCCTGCCACTGATCTCTGACCAGCTGGGTTATAACCTCCGGACAAATGCAGAAACACTCAGCGCTGTTTCAGGAGCAAAAGAAAAGCTCAATAACGGAATCGCAATAACATCAGTTTTTAATCCTGATCAACACACACATGTTGAGATTGTCAAATACCCTGATAACTCAAATGCCATGAAATGGTTTTTCGGCCTGTCGGCTGAGGGTTCATCGACAATAATTGGCAGGTCGTGGAAACTGATCTGGAAAACGATCTGTCATCCCTGGCAGTTTGTTAAAACTGTCTTCAACTTCAGGTGGTCAACCCGTCTAGTCATTTTTCTTGTTATGCAGACAGTGGATAATGCCATGAGAATGAAATGGAAGAAGACCGTTTTCGGGGGCAAGATGAAAATAGATAACAGCGGGCAAAAAAAGGTGCCGGCATACATTCCTGTAGGACAGGAGGTTATGGAACGATATGCAAAAAAAGTAAAAGGTGTGGCCCAGAACATCCTGCTTGAAGTTTTCTTTAACCGTCCTACAACCGCCCATATCCTTGGAGGATGTCCTATGGCGGAATCCGGGGAAACAGGGGTTGTGGATAATAGCTTTAAAGCACATGGATACCCGAACATGTATATTACTGACGGTTCTGTGATACAGGGTAATATCGGGGTCAATCCTGCACTCACAATTACGGCAATATCTGAATACGCCATGAGCATGATTCCCTTTAAAGAAGGAACTGAACCGGCAGATATATCCAGACAACTTTTACTCCTTGAAAACGAATGGAAAAAGAAAAGATCAGATTAATACTGGAAAGTCAAAGGCAGTTTTTCAGATCAGGAAAAACTCTTGATTTAAAATACCGGCTGCAGATCCTGAAGAAGCTGAGATCCCTGATCCTGAGCCATGAACAGGACATTAAGGATGCTTTATGGAAAGACTTTCATAAGCCTGAATGTGAGGTTATCTCTTCAGAGATACAATTTGTCCTGAAGGAGCTTAATCATGCAATCAGGAAGCTCAGGGTCTGGGCAAAACCAAAGAGAGTTAAAACCCCGATAGTCCACATCATAGCACACAGCTATGTCCATTATCAGCCATATGGGCAGGTACTGGTGCTTTCGCCCTGGAATTTCCCGTTCCAGCTTTCTTTAGTCCCTGCACTGGGCGCCCTGGCTGCCGGAAATTGCGTCGTATTGAAGACATCACAGCGAGTACCTTTCATTAACAGCATTATTGAGAAAATCTTAAGTAACCTCCCTGGCGAACTCATCACAGCAATTAACGGCGATCACTCAACGAGTGAATACCTGCTTGATTACAAGTTTGATAATATCTTTTTCACGGGAAGCAGCAGCGTGGGTCGTTATGTCATGCAGAAAGCTTCAGTAAACCTGACACCTGTTTCACTCGAACTTGGAGGTAAAAGCCCATGTGTGGTAGCAGCTGATGCAAAGCTTGATTTTGCGGTAAAAAGAATTGCGTGGGGAAAATTCTACAATGCCGGACAGACCTGTGTAGCTCCCGATTATATTCTGATAGATAAAAGGATAAAAGAGCGTTTCCTTGAGCTGATAACAGAGGAGATAAAATCGTTCTACGGAGAAAACCCTGAACAAAGTGATGATTTCCCTCGTATAATAAATTCAGAAGGTGTAAAGAGACTGGGATCTCTTATGAAAACAGGACAGATAGTTACCGGAGGCACATATAACGTACAAAACCGTTATGTGGCTCCGACAATAATCAGGGATATCCATCCTGATGATCCCATAATGAAGCAGGAGATCTTTGGACCAGTGCTCCCTGTAATTGATTTTGAGAATTTTGAGGAAGTATACAGGATAATTGAACGATATCCTAAACCTCTGGCAGTTTATATTTTTTCCAGGAATAAAAATCTTGCACGTGAATTCCTGGTAAAAACACATAGCGGATCAGCTGCCATCAATGATACTGTAATACAATTTGCATCACCGTATCTTCCCTTTGGCGGAGTAGGTTGGAGCGGAATGGGGAGATATCACGGGAAGAAATCATTCGAGACTTTCTCAAATATCAGGGGGGTGATGGTAAAATCGAACCTTATTGACCTTTTTCTCAGGTATCCTCCATATAACAGGTTAAAGGAAAAGGCTTTTAAGTGGTTTATGAGGTAAAAGAAGTCTTGAAGTCTTGCAGTCTTGCAGTCTTGCGGTCATTTGATCTTGAAATAACTTTGTATCTTTATAAAAATTAACCTGTATTAAACTATATCAATTAATATTTAGTGTATATGAAAAAGACTATTTTTTATATTTCGCTGATAGTCCTTGCAGCATGCAGCCAGCAGAAGACTGAGCCTACAGCTACTGTTAATAATTTCACAGTAGAGGGGAAAAATGTAACAGTTTATATTACTGCAGACAGTACAACTTACAGACTTACACCGACTGAAAAGCTTCAATTCACGGATCTGGAAAACACTTCAGAAAGAGATATTTACATTTTTGCAGATCCTTCCAGGACATTTCAGACCATGCTTGGAATAGGAGGAGCACTGACAGATGCAGCTGCCGAGACATTCGCAAAACTTCCTGAAACAAAACAGGAAGAGCTGGTACAGTCATATTATGATCCTGAGAAAGGCATTGGCTATACTCTTGCCAGGACCAACATCAACAGCTGTGATTTTTCGAGCGGAAGCTATATCTATGTTGACGAAGGTGATAAGGAACTCACTTCGTTCAGCATAGACCATGACAGACAATATAAGATTCCTCTTATTAAAAGAGCTGTTGATGCTACAGGCGGTAAACTTACTTTATTTGCAAGCCCTTGGAGTCCGCCTGCATTTATGAAAGACAATAACAATATGCTCAGGGGAGGTAAGCTGAAGCCTGAATTCTATCAATCGTGGGCAACTTACTATACGAAGTTCATAAAAGAGTATGAAAAAGAGGGAATACCTGTTTGGGGAATATCCATCCAGAATGAACCGATGGCAACACAGACCTGGGAATCCTGCATTTATACAGCAGAGGAAGAGAGAGATTTCCTTAAGAATTACCTTGGTCCGACGATGAAAAATGAAGGGCTGGCGGATAAGAAAATAATTGTATGGGATCATAACCGTGATCTGATAGTACAGAGGGCACAGGCAATATTCAACGATCCGGAAGCTTCAAAATATGCATGGGGTATGGGGTTTCACTGGTATGAAGACTGGACCGGTGGTCAGCAGATGTATGACAATACAGAACTTGTCCATAATACGTATCCTGATAAGAACCTGCTTTTTACAGAGGGCTGCAACGGCCCATTTAACAGCGACCGGTATTATTCCTGGCGGCTTGGTGAGGAATATGGTGTTTCAATGATTAAGGATCTCAATAACGGGACCGTTGGGTGGACAGACTGGAACATTCTGCTTGATGAGACTGGCGGACCCAATCATGTGAGGAATTTCTGTTTTGCACCTGTCCATGCAGATACGAGGACCGGAGAGCTGATTTATACAAATTCATACTATTATATCGGTCATTTCTCAAAATTCATACGTCCCGGAGCAAAAAGGATAGTATGCTCTTCGAGCCGAAGTCAGCTGCTGACCACAGGCTTTATGAATGAAGACGGGACTATTGCAATTGTTGTTATGAACCAGGGAAACAGAAATATAACTTACAATTTGTGTTTTGGACTTCAGAATGTGAAAGTTACCATTCTGCCACACTCAATACAAACACTGGTAATTTAAGGAACATCGTTACTTCCCGTGTATCAAAAAGATTACATACAGCGAATGATTGAGATGATCGGCGACCTTATTGCAGGCATCCTCGGTCTGATAAGAAAAGGTGATTTCAAAAAGGCATCGGAGGAGATCGGAAAGATATATTATGATATGCTCAGGGAGGATTCTGCCTTTTTCAGGAAAATACCCGGGGAGGATCTTACCGATAGGCTTCTTAATGAACATAATTACAACAATGGCCATCTCGAGATCCTGGCCGAGCTTCTCAACGCGGAAGCAGAGCTGGAATTAGCTCAAGGAAACAAAAAAGAGAGCCTGGAGTTCTCAGGAAAGTCATTGATTCTCTTTGAGTTTATAGATAATGAGCAAAAAATTTACTCATTTGAGAGAGAAAAGAAGATAGCAGATATCAGGAAGAGGATTGATGGTCTGACGGTATAACGGTATAACGGTATAACGGTATGAAGGTTCTTGAGTTATCAAGTATTATTCAATGAAGCTGATTCCGGCTTTTTTTCCGGTTTCTCGTACATATTCAGCGGCGAGTTTATAATCTTCCTGTGTTTCAAGGTGCTCAAGCATTACCGGGATATCCCTGATTTTACTGGCCTCCTGTAAAAGTACCGTATAATCAAGAGTGCCCAGTCCGGGCCTTCGTTCTTCCAGGTGAACTGTAAGTTTGGGAAGGATAATAATGTCTTTTGCATGAACAGACTTGAGATATGGCCCCAGCTTGGAGAAACACTCTTTAATAAATTCGGCATTTCTGTAATACCGCTGAGGACTTGAGATCATATTCACAGGATCAAGATGAGCAGCAAACTGTTTACGGTCAATGGCTTTTATTAATTCCAGGTATGAGTCGGGTGAATCAGGAAGCATAAACGGCATAGGTTCGAGAGTAAAGAAAGCATTTTCAGGTTTTACCTCGTCAATTATTGCTCTTACTGTATCAACTATCATCGTAAATGTTTCCTCAGCATAGTTCCCGGCATATGGTCCATCCCAGATCTCACCCCTGGCGCCTGATATGTTCACACAGCAATGGGCCCCTATTTCATCAGCCAGCCTCAGTGTATCTATATTCTTTTCGATCGCCTTTTTCCTGGCAGTCTCATCAGGATCAAGCGGATTGTTCCAGACCCCTGCTTCTGCTATCAGAATGTTATTCTTTTCTGCTGCTGTCCTGAATGCTTTAATAAGTTCAGCAGGTGCACCAGGCTGAACCGGACAATATGCAGCACTGTATCCTAACGATTTCAGTGCTTTAACCCAAGCAACCGGATCATTAAAATTGCCCGGGGCAGGACCTCCGAGTCTGACAGGAAATCCGGCTGAAGAACTTTTCCCAGCCTTCAATAAGTGAGGACCTGCAATTAGATTTGCTGATATCAGCGTACCGGTTCTGATAAAATTTCGTCTGTTTAGTTTCATTTTCACAATAAGATTAATAATACCTGCCGATATATTTATTCTCTACAATAAGTTTTTTCAATTCACGCGGATTGATCGTATCCTGCCTTTTGTAAATGATCTTCCCTCCCGGCTCAACCAGGAGTGTGTACGGTATTCCGCCCTGCCAGTCAGGGTCTACTGCCTCAATCATCTGGTATACATCATCCTTGTTGAATATATAGTTTTTATTAGAGGCTTCATTTTTCTTCAGGAATTTAAGGACTTCTGCTTTCTTTTCGGGCTTGTCAGCGCTTATGGAGATATATTCGAAAGGCCGGCCCCGATACATCCGGTCAATGATGACAAAATCGGGAAATTCCGCAATACACGGACCGCACCATGTTGCCCATATGTTTATTAATCTCAGCTTCTCAGATGTGTTTTTAACCAGGTCCTTTATCCCCTGAACATCAATATCTTCCACTGTAACAGGTAATTCAGACCACTGCTTGTAGAGTTTTCTTGTGTATTCATCCTTCCATGACCATTTAATGGAGCATCCGAATACTTTTGTAACCGGATTAGCGACTTTTTCCCCTGCCAGAACAGCGTCAATCGCATTTCTAACATCCTCCCCTTTCCCGGTGCCGGGTTTTTCTGATCCGTCAACTCTCCCGGTATAACGCAGGATCATCTCCCTGTCAAAAACGAAACAATGCGGTGTTGCTACAGGGCCGTAAGCAAGTGCAGTTTTTTGTTCATCTCCATCGTACAGATATGGAAATGTAAATCCTTTATCTTCAGCGCGCATCTTCATCTCTTCGAAGCTGTCACCCATATCGGAGTATCCGAGCTCTGAAAGATTTAATCCCTGTAAGGAGTTTGGTGATATCATTACAACAGCTACACCTTTCGGCTTATAGTCCTTTGCCAGTGAAATGATCCTGTCCTCATAGGCCTGAGCGGTCGGGCAATGATTACAGCTGAAAATTATGACCAGAGCATCAGCTTTATTAAAATCTTTCAGGCTGTAGCTTTTCCCATCCACGCCGGGAAGGTTAAAATCAGGCGCTTCTGAACCAATTGCCAGAGTTTTCGGCTCGGGATTAGCTGTCTGGGAATACAAATGTCCTGTGACAAACAGAACAGGTATTATCAGCAATGTTCTCAATGAGTATTTCATTATTTTCAGATAATTATTCTGTTCAAATATATTTTCTTTTTATCACATAATCCCTTATATTAAGAAAAACAGATATTGCCAGTGCTGTGAGAAATGAGTACAATGTGAAGTTATCAACCAGGGAAGCATCAAAATTAAGCCCTGTAATTCTGTCAGCAAGGTATTTGACATAGGAATTCGGAAGATCTGTTTTCCCCAGTTTACCAAGGATGTCAAAATGCCAGTCAGTAAACGGACAGTAACCCAAAACCCCGACAATAAGTCCAAGGAAAAGCCATGAGGTCCCTGTCAGTGAAAGGGTAATAAGGTTGGCAATCCTTGTCCTTTTCCATATCCACCCGAACATGTTAAAGATGATCAGGGAGGAATGGAATATGACGAAGAAAATATCAAGGAGACGGTAGATCATTTAATTAAAGGTACAAGGTTCAGGGGTTAGGTGGCCATATCCTGAATTCACCGCTGCAGTGAAGCATGGCCATCATGTACAATAATCCATCATAGTACCTCTCGCCGAATTCTGAGGGTATCGGTGTATTCCACAGTGCTTCAGTGAATTCCCTTGCAGGAGTATGTGTTGCGGCAAGGCTCGTCACTGCATTTGTTGCAACAAGGCCCTTGGCGTGATTGCTATCGAGAAGTTGCCCATCGAGTGAATACTGTGTGCCGTAGGCATCCATGCCCTGAGAAGCAAAGAACGATTGTATCCTGTTGCTCAGCTCCTGTTGGCGGGGATCCACGCGCCACCATGACCAGTCGACTGCCCAGTTCATCTGGGTCCTCCTGGCATCAAATGAAAAATTACCTGCGCGCTGATTCCATGGCGTGGGATGTGGAGTGCCATCGAAATTTGCATAATCCGGTGCAAGTCCTGTTCCGGGATGGGTTGTTTTTATAATGAAACTACGGCTTGTATCGGCTGCGGCCGCCCAGAATGACCTGTCATCCTCAGGACCCCACCTTGCCCATAACTCATAAAAAGCAGGCAGGTGATACGACGGATCTGTAAAATCCCACGCACCGCTGTCCGGCACAAAACGGATCATGAATTTATCTTCCTCCACCATTGGGCCCACGACTCTTTGTCCGAATCGTGTCTGCCCCCGTTTGACAGGATGATGCCTCATGGCAGTAAGAATTTTGTTGGCCCACGCCTTGTAGTCATATATTCCACTGCCATCACCCCATCGGTGTGATGCAAAGTAAAGTGCCATTACCATGTATTCTTCACCATCAGGAGCTGCTGTTTCAGCATTAGGGGTTCCGTCCCGTTTGAGCGACCAGGCGAAGTATCCTTCTGACGGATGTTCAGGGGAACTTACATACATGAAGGTCATCGCCCAGTTCCAGATGGCATCAAACTCAGCTTTCTTGTCCATCTGAACAGCTATCATCATGCCATAAGAAATTCCCTCACTTCTGACATCATTATGAAGAACATCGCTGACATAGGCCAGGGGACCATTTTCGTTCCGGCCGGCCTCAAAATATATAGCCTGTGTTGCTGAATCCCCATGGAATAACTGCTGAAAGGCAGCGTCGTTTTTTGCTGAGATATCAGCCATCGAATGTCCGTTCTCAAGAAACAGATTACGGTATTTCCCTGTATAAAATGCCCCTTCACTATTCCCGGATATTCCTGAATCCCTGGTATCATTTTTCTGACCGCAGGCGCCGTAAAGTAAAGAGAAACATATCACACAAAAAAAATTCAACTTTATCATGATTTTTATTTTAGCTATAGTAATTCTGTATAATTTGACATTGGGTCTTTCCTGTTCTTTTTTAACTTTACTCTTCAAAGTTACCTTAAATCACGGATCATGAAAAAAAATCTTTATACAGCCGGATTTCTTCTGGGACTGACAATTTTCATGTCAACTCTTGACGGACAGGTCAAAGAACCTTCCCCGGATATGAAAATCTTTGCCTCCGAGCAAAAACCAATGTATATGATGACGTACGACCATGGAGGGCTTGTCCTGTGGGGTACTGATCATTTCGCAAATTATCTTCACAGCGCCGTTGACTGGCTCACCCGTTATCCGGGATTTAAAATTGGCCTTGATAATGAAGCCTATACATACGATTATCTGACTCAGCATGATACTGTTTTGCTGGGAGAGTTAAAAGGCTATATTAAGAAATACCAGGGGCGGTTTGGAATTGGTACATGTACATACGGTCAGCCTCTGTCGCAATTCATCAATGAAGAATCCAATATCCGTCAGATAGGATATGCTATTGAAACTGATCAGTCAGTATTTCATTACAGACCAACCGTTTATCTTATGAGTGAACATGCCATGCACAGCCAGATCCCGCAGATATTGAACGGGTTCGGATTTAAAGGAGCTATCATGCGCACTCATTTCATGATGTATGGGTATAATCCGAATTACAACTCGGCAATTGGCAGGTGGATTGGCAGGGATGGATCAGAAATTCCGGCTATTCCTACCTACAAGGGAGAAGGAAGCGGTTTTGGCTGGGTCACCGAGGATAACCTCATACTGACCCGCTATCCGGGGCCGGAATGCAATGAGCCTCTTGAAGAATTCAGGAAAAAATTCTCAAATATTGATCCATTGCTTGCTACCCGTGTTGATGATTCTGGTTTGCGGCAGGAAGGACTGGTAAAAGAGTACGAAGGCAAGACGGGATTCAGGTGGATCCTTGCAGATGAAATATTCAGGATATTTCCTGAACCAAAGGAAGAATTTATAACGGCACCGGATGACTTTCATGTAAGGATGCCCTGGGGATATTGCGGTAATGAAATATGGAATATGTCGAGGAAAGCTGAAGTGAAAATACTTACTGCAGAAAGAATAGCTGCACTGGAATTGTTATCGGGCGGTAATGATCATGAGAAAGCATTAAGGGAATCATGGAAGAATCTGCTGGTGGCCCAGCATCATGATATACAGATATGCGGCATCCTTGAAGATTCACGAAGATTTCTTCCCGCTTCTATCAACTTGTCAGACAGCATTATAAAGTCATCAATGGATTTCTTTGCCTCCCGGATGAAGGGAGGTAATCTCGGACAGATAACTGTTTTTAATCCATTATCCTGGTCACGCAATGAATGGATAAATGCTGTTGTCATCTTACCGGATGATGTCAGAAACTTTGAAATAAGGAACGGAGATGAAAAGGTCCCTTATGAAATAGTTACATATACCCATATTGCTGGTAAAAACAGATCCCTTATGAACCTTTTAATCCATACTGAAGTTCCTGCTTTGACATTTCAGTCGCTTGAAATAGTTAAAGCCGCAAAACCTCAGAAAACAGCTAAAACAATAGACTTTGACAAGGATAATCTTGTAATAACAACTCCTTACTGGATAATAAGTCTTGAAAAGGATGGAGGGATTTCTGCTATAACAAGCCGCTCATCCGGCAGGCAGCTGTTAGAGAACAGACGAAGCGGATATTTCGCCGGTGTAATCAATGGCGAGTCAGTTGAATCATCAGGAAAATGGGAAATTGATTCTGCAATATTAAGCAATAATCAACTGTTATTGTTTGAAACAGGGAATATTGGACAGGTTCCTTACCGTCTTGAAATGAAGCTGAACAGTTTTTCTCCGAGGATAGATCTTTCAGCAAAATTTATGTTCAGTGAAGAAAAGATAGGACGCTTAAGTGATAATAAACGTGAGATAGCCTCTTCATTCCTTCATGAAGAGAAACTAAGATACAAGATATTTCCTGCCCTGGGAATTGGAACTACAGGTATTCGCGACCTGCCATTTACTGTTGCTGAAACAGAAGACAGGTATATTGAAGGCAATTACTGGACAGCTCTTGCTGACGGACATTCAGGTATTGCAATTTTCAACAGGGGAAACATGGGTTCGGTGTTTGAAACTGATGGAGGATTCTCCCTGCCCCTGGCATATTCAATGTATTACGTCTGGAAAACGGTGATCCTGAAAGGGAGTTTTATGTATGAATTCTCTTTATATCCTTTTGAGGGGAGGTGGGACGAAGCTGATCTTCACAGGAAAGCCCTGGAATACTCTTTTGCCTTTGTGACAGGTGTTTCGGAAAAGGGAACCGGCAAATCAGGGAACCAGGTACAACTTTTTAATATCTCATCCTCCGATGTAATTCTTTCAGCATTATATACCGTGAAGAGAAAGCCAATAATAAGGTTCTATGAATCACGAGGAACAGAAGGTGAACTGAACCTGCATTATCTTCAGGGATCCGATAGCTTTACTGAAGCAGATCTCCTTGAAAATGAAACAGGAAAGATTGATTCTCCTGTCAGATTCAATCCCTGGCAAATAAGGACACTTATTATGGGGAATGGCAATTTCGGGGAATAGTGTTTAAATCTATTTTACAGTTTTATCCAATTCCCTTCCCAGACTTTCATATAATCCTTTTCTGCCGGCTTTGTCGTTCTTAAGGATATTGTTTGCGTATTCAGCGACTTTCTCAGCCACTGCACGCGGGACAATTACCACACCATCACCGTCAGCAACCACGACATCACCCGGGCATACCAGCACTCCCCCGATAGAAACCGGGCGATTTACAGATTCAATCTCGTTTCTGCCCGGACGGATACCCCTGGCCTTTTTTCTCAGGTAAAGAGGCACTTGTTCAAGGCCGACCTCGTCAGTATCCCTGGCACCTGCATCTGTCACTACACCCACGGCTCCCAGTCTGTACCAGTTCAGTATATTATTTGAGCCTATGGATCCGATATCCTTATCCTCAACGTCATCAATGACAATTGCTGTTCCCGGTCTTATAATGCCGGCGAATGCTTCTGTGGATATAGTGCTGTAAAAGTTGCTTTCCCATTTTGAGAATTCTTCTCCTGGTGCAGGCAGGGCCGGTCTTTGGGTCGGGACATACCTCACGGTGACAGCTATGCCTCTGAAAACGTGCTTGAAATCCACAGGATCTGTCCACGAGGCCTGTATCTCAGGATTAATGAGGCCGGTACCCGGGAGACCGACCATATCAAGTCCGTCAGAAACATCTGCAACCCGGAGATTCCTGTAAAGTTCAAGTATTTTTGCATCTTCTTCAGCAGAATATACTCGGGTTCCAATTAAATTTATTCCTCCTGCAAGTGTTTCTTTGTCAGTAACCTGAGAAAGAACTTCAGTAAATATCATGGTCGAAAGGGCCACAAAGACGAAAATCAGTTTTTTCATTGAAATAATATTTGATGTTTATGCTAAATTACACTTTTCAATTAGAATAAATATTATATTTTTGAAATCATAATCAGATTCTATGCATCACAGCTGGGTACTTGAATACAAGATCAAGATAAACCGCTCGGGGCTTTATTAAGCAACGGGGAGGGTCTCTCCTGTGCATTTTTTCTAAATGATTTAATCATTTTTTAAATCATTCCTGTATTAATATTTGCACTAATTAGTTCATTATCAGATGGAACCATTACTGAATAAGAATTATTCTTAAAAGATAATCACTCTCAAATGATAATAAAATTAAGAACTTTATAATAAACACTTTAAACATTAAAATAATGGATAAATTAATAATTACCGGCTCAAACCTGACAATTTATGATGTTGTCAATGTAGCACGTTATGGTCAGAAGGTAGAGCTTCATCCCGATGCCCGGAAGCGGATAAACGATTGCCGCGCGATGCTTGAGAAAAAGATCGTGGCACACGAAATAATGTATGGCGTTAATACCGGTATCGGTGAGTTTTCAGAGATCGTTCTGAATGATGACCAGATGAAAGACTTTCAGAGATACCTGGTATACAATCATGCAGCGGGTATCGGTGAACCAGCCTCTGTTGAAACAGTCAGGGGAGCCATCCTGGGAAGGATAAATGTGCATGCCCATGGCAACTCAGGAAGCCGTCTTGAAATTACGGAAACATTCGTTGAGATGCTGAACAAGGGTGTCACTCCATATATGTGCCAGAAAGGATCAGTCGGAGCTTCAGGCGACCTGGCACCAATGTCCCAGATCGCGCTTCTTCTTCTTGGTGAGGGACAGGCATACTATAAGGGTGAGCTTCTGGATGGCAAAACCGCCATGGAAAAAGCAGGTATTCCGGTTCCTGGGCTTCTTGCACGTGACGGCCTTGCAGCAATAAACGGATCAAATGTGATGACAGCAATGAGCGCTCTCTGGCTTGTGGATGCCAATAACTGGCTTAAACAGGCTGAGATAGCAGCATCCATGTCACTTGAAGCACTCAAGGCAAATATGAAGCCCTATACTCCCCTCCTGCATGAGGTAAGAGGATTCAAAGGAGCTGTAAGAAGCGCCAACGCTATAAATAAATGCATCGCTGGCGGCGACCTGAAAGAAGGAAAAGTAAAGTCAAAAGTACAGGATGCCTACTCAATGAGATCGACACCACAGGTGATAGGCGCGGCTCATGATATGCTCGCTTTCGCACGCAGCCAGGTGGAAATAGAACTTAACGGCGTCGGCGACAACCCGATCTTCTTCCCCGATAAGAACCTTACCCTGTCAGGAGCAAACTTCCAGGGATCGCCTGTGTGTGTTCCGATGGACATGGCAGGTGCCAGTATAACCATGGTAAGCGTCATGTCGGAAAGAAGAATGAACAGATTGAACAATCGTGCGCTGAGTGTCGGACTGCCTGATTTCCTGACAAAGGGTGCAGGCATGTTTTCAGGTATGATGCTGAGCCAGTATACTGCCGATATGCTGATAGTTGAACAAAGGATACTCTCCATGCCGGCATCAATACAGTCAATTCCGGCTGCTGCCGACCAGGAGGATTTTGTTTCAATGGGAATGAATACCGCTATAAAAAACAACCAGATCCTTGAGTGTGCTTATGGTATTCTCGGGATCGAATTAATGGCTGCCGCACAGGCGCTGGATTTCAGGAAGGAAGAATACAATTTCGGGAAAGGAGTCCAGATAGCAAAGGATGTCATCAGAAAACATGTTGAATTCCTCGAAATTGACAGACCTCTCTATCCCGATCATACGGTTATGAGAGAGCTTGTAAGATCATGTGAAATACTTCATGAAGTTGAAAAAGAAGTTGGCAGTCTGGAATAGAACGAAAGATTTTACTCTGCAGAACTTCGTTGTAACATGTACCCACCCCCTTAGTCCCCCTCCCTACTCCGTAAGGAGGGGGAGAATATTGATTTACAATAATATAAACCCCCTTCCTTGGTTTACCAGGGAAGGGGGCAAATCCTGAGCGGAGCGAAGGATTGGGGGATGGGTACATGAGATCCACAGAGGCATATTAGGTTTTTTCTTATATTTACTTACTAACCAAACAATCAGACAATGATACGGAAAGCCCTGATCTTAGCTACTTTATTTTTAGCAGTGACTGCCTCCGGGCAGACAAGCTACACACCAACAGAAGGAAACCTTAAAAACCGCCAGTGGTTCCAGGATGCGAAATTCGGATTGTTCATTCACTGGGGAGTTTACAGCGTTCTCGGTGATGGTGAGTGGGTGATGAACAACCAGAGGATTGATAAACAGACTTATCAGAAACTGCCTGCATTCTTCAATCCGATTGATTATAATCCCAAAGAGTGGGTGGCAATGGCAAAAGCCGCAGGCATGAAATATATCACCATTACAAGCAAGCATCATGACGGATTTGCCATGTTCGACTCCAGGATTACCGATTGGGATATTGTTGACCGCACACCATATAAAAAAGATGTTCTGAAAATGCTTGCCGAGGAGTGCAGAAAAGAGGGTATAAAGCTCTTCTTTTATCATTCTCAGCTCGACTGGTACCAGGATAATTTCTATCCGCGTGGCGGTACCGGTCAGACAGCAGGGCGCCCCGAGAGCGGCGACTGGTACAAATATCTTGATTTCATGGACGGACAGCTTACCGAACTGCTGACCAATTATGGTGAAATCGGGGGTATCTGGTTTGATGGATACTGGGATAAAAAGAATGCTGACTGGCGTCTTGATAAAACATACAATCTGATCCATGCGTTACAGCCTGCATGCCTTGTAGGCAGCAATCATCACCTTGCTCCTTTCCCCGGGGAAGATTTCCAGATGTTCGAGAAGGACCTTCCCGGGAATAAAACGACAGGATTCAATCCCGAACAGACTGTAGGAGCGCTTCCTCTTGAAACATGCGAAACCATGAATAATTCATGGGGCTTTAACCTCCAGGATAAGAATTATAAATCAACAAAAAATCTTATCCAGTATCTTGTGAAGGCAGCGGGTCACAACTCCAACTTCCTGCTTAATATAGGTCCTATGCCGAACGGGAAAGTCCAGCCTGAATTTATTGCCACCCTTCAGGAAATGGGAAGATGGATGGAGAAGAACGGCGAGACGATCTATGGAACACGCGGAGGACCTGTTACATCAAGGACATGGGGTGTTACTACTCAGAAAGGGAACAAGGTATATGTCCATATTCTGAATCTGGAAGACCTGAACCTTCTCATCCCTGATTTCGGCAAGAAAGTTAAAAATATAACTCTCTTTACATCAGGAGCTAAGCTTAAATATAAGCAGGATTTATTCGGTATCTCAATAGCTATCCCGGCAGATGCAATTGATGAAACCGATACTATACTGGTTATTGAAGTCTGAGTTTATTCTTTCACCACTGCGGAATAATTACTTCAGGAAGACTTCAAGTACAGGTATCTCAACCGGCGGCTTTTGGACGGGAAGAGATAGTATTAAATCATTTCCGGCTTCATTCCTGCCGGTTGTCATGTTTACCTCTGAGGCATCATGAAGGAACTGGACATATTTGATCTTGTCCGCCATATTTTTCATTATCAGCCTGTTCAGAGGATAAACCAGCAGATGGACATATAATCTTTTAGTCACCGGGTTATATGTAAGCAGGGTATTCGGAGGAGCAGTAAACTCTGCAGGAGCTTCTGTACAACCATAAACAGAACGGCTGTTAACCTTCATCCATTCACCCATTGCTTTCAGACGTTCCTGTGCACGATAATCAAACGTACCTCTGGCAGTGGGACCAACATTAAGCAGAAGGTTTCCTCCCTTGCTTACTGATTCAACAAGCAGCTCAAAAAGCTGCGCAGGGCTTTTCCAGGAAGTCTCATCACGGTAATATCCCCAAGAACCGGAGAATGTCTGGCATGTCTCCCAGGGGATCTTCTTCCCATTATACTCCGGCCATTTTTCCACTTTATATTGCTCAGGCGTTGTGAAGTCCCATCCTCCTTCCACATCTTTAAGATCAAGCCGGTCATCAACAATGATACCGGGCTGAAGTGAACGGGCTAGTTTCAGGAGGTTTTCTGAATCCCAGTCTTCCCGGCCCTTTCCATTTTTACCGGGAAATGAGAAGTCAAACCAGATTATACTTATCTCTCCATAGTTTGTAAGCAGTTCCCTTACCTGATTCTTCATATATTCCCTGTACCTGTTCATATCCTTTCCCCTGTTAAGTCTTGCATATGCAGTATCTGATTCCTGCCTTTGCGGATGCCTGCTATCGATTGTATAATCGGGGTGATGCCAGTCGATGAGGGAATAATAAAAACCAACCTTCAGACCTTCTGCCCTGAAGGCATCTACATATTCCCTTATCAGGTCCTTGCCGCAGGGAGTATTGGTCGATTTGTAATCAGTATATTTTGAGTCAAACAGACAAAAACCCTCATGATGCTTGGCTGTTAAAACTACATATTTCATCCCGGCTTCCCTGGCCATCTTTGCCCATTCCTTTGGATTGTAAAGGTCAGGATTAAATAATTCAAAATACTTCTGGTACTGTTCATTGGTCATCCTCTCCCTGTTCTTTACCCATTCATGGCGTGCGGGTAAAGCATATAATCCCCAGTGGATGAACATTCCGAACCTTGCTTCTGTCCACCATTTCATCCGCTGGATTTTCTGAGCCTCGGTCTCTTTGGGCAGCTGTGCCGGTGTTAATTGTGAAATAATTAACAGTCCTGTCAGCATAACAGAGATCAACACGGTTTTGTTTTTCATAGTATTATATTGTTAAGGCTTGTTAAATTGCTGCCTGAATATACGAATTGCTTTCTGATCGAGCATCTTCTCAATTTGCTTTTTCATCTTCTCATAATGTGAACCTTCCCAATATATATGTCCGCATCCCGGGCATTTTTTAAATTCATTATAGTATTCTCTCGTTTTAGGAAGGATATGATCTATAATTTCTTCCTTTGTCACAACAGTTAATATCCCGTTACATTCAAGACAGCGGCTGAATGGATCCTCAATATTTTTAAGATCAAACCTTTTAAATACTTCCGAAAACTGTTCTTCAGGATGAGGAGACCTTATCCAGTAACCATGTGTAACTAACTTATTTTTGAGCAATTCCCTGTCGCGCGTCAATATGATCCTGTGTTCTTTCCTGGATATCCTGATAATTTCCTGATCTGTCAGATGTCGGAAAAAAAGCGTATCAAATCCACACAATCTGAGATACCTGGCAAGTTTGCCCAGGTGAACATCCAGGATAAAAGCAGGATTTCTCAATGGCTTTTCACGTAAATGCGATACATCAGTTATATCAAAGCTTTCGAAAACCGGATAGACTGATACCTGGTCTTCATTCTGCAGCTTATTTTTAAAGTCGACGGGATTGCCATTAATGATGATCATATCAACTTCCACATGAGGAACTCCCAAAGCTTCAATAGCATCCTTGACTGAGGGGTTACCGCTAAAAGAGTATTCAAAGGATACTTTCTTCTTCCCCGCAGGCAGAAAATCATTCAATTCCTCATAAAACCTGAACCATGCTGAGCTCATTGTTCTGTCAGTTGAATCTTCCTAATAAGATCTCCATAAGATCGCTGGTTTCGAGATTCACCGGATTGTTCTTGCATTCGGTGGACAAACAAATCTTCTCCAGATCATTTTCTTTTAAACCGAATCTTCTCAATCCGGGTAACCGTAATTCACTGGTAAGATCATGGAGATGTTCAATAAAACCATCAATATAAAAATCCTCATTTCTCCCTTTCTCATCAAGGAAAAGCTCACCAAGAAGGGCATATTTACTCAGAGTTCCCGGTTTGCCAAATCCCTTCCGTAATTTTTTGACATTCATTTCATTGGATACAGCCATCAGCGTTCCGCAGATTATGCCATGCGGTATGTTGTACAACCCTCCTATGGATGATGCAAAACCATGAACAACACCAAGCCCTGCATTTGCAAGACAAATGCCGGAAGTGAGCGCGGCAAATGACATTCCTGTCCTGGCAGCAATATCCCGGCCCTCTTTGGATACAGCCTTAAGAGATGATTTGACTGCTTTAAGCCCTTCCAGTGCAAGAGCATCCGTATATTCATTCGATTTATCTGAAAGATATGCTTCTGTAAGCTGTGTAAAACAATCCATCCCGCTGGCAGCTGTAATATCGGGAGGGCAGTTAAGTGTAAGCTCAGGATCAACAAGAGCAACCTCCGGCACAAAATTATCATGACGCAGAGATCTCTTGAATCCATCCTTATCGATCTTTGAGATAACCGCATTTTTTGTTGCCTCGCTGCCAGTACCCGAAGTGGTCGGAACAGCAATGAAAGGTATTTTAGTGCCCGGATGTTCCTTATTTCCAACGCCCTCCAGGTAATCCAGAACCGGATCCGTTTTGTATATCATGGCTGATACTGCCTTGCCGGCATCAAGAACACTTCCCCCTCCGATACCGACAACGACCTGAACAGTTTCATTTTTCATTCTTCCTGCAATTTCATCAACAATTTCGGGAGATGGTTCACCTGAAATTGTCACATGATGGTAACTGATCATATTGTCCTCAAAAGCATTTAAAAGGATCTGAGCAGAACTGGAACTCATAAACGATTTCTGTCCCGTAACAAGGATGATCTCATTTCCATAATTTCTTATCAGACGCGGGAGATCAGAGATCCTTCCGGTTCCGAAAATTATCAAAGGTAACCTGGCAAACTGGAACTGCTTTACCATTTTGCCCTGTCGTTAGGCTGAAGGATATTGTATTTCACCCCTTTCCTGGGCTCAGCCATAAGATCCTGCACAGATTCTTTCCATCTGAGGTAGTGAGGAGTGTTCTTATGCGCTGTGGAAGTCTCCTCTGATTCATAGGCTTCATATAACATGAAACGGCAGGGATCATCGGCCTGCTGAACGAAGTCAAAACGCAGGTTCCCGGGCTCTTTCAATGACGCCAGGTGATTCTCTGCAGATGCTTTAATAAATTCCTCTAAGGCATCAGGTTTTACATGGACATGGACACACGTGACTATCATAGGTGAATGAATTATATGTTATAACTGGTTACTGGTTGAAAACAACAAGGAACAAGCAACAAGCAACTTATATTTATTTTCATCTGTTCTTCATTTTTATTGCCTATTTTTGTTACAGAAATTATTAGTAAATAGGTCTGAATGTATTGAAGATGAAATATTTCACGTTAAAGATAACAAATCATGATAAAATTAAAAAATATAAAGATTCTGCTCCAAAGAATATTGTTTTTTTCAGTATTGCTGTTTTTTGCTGAAATGGTCTGCTTTTCACAGACACCCAAAACACAGTCTGATTCAACAAAGATAAGTCAGAAGAAAACCGAATCTGGCGAGGCTGATCAGAATCAAAATAAAACCCAGACACAGACCCAGTCCCAGGTTCAGAATAAGAATCAGGGGAACAGTCAGAAAGCTGCAAATGGCAAGGTTGTAAAGCAGGTAAAAAGTGCGAAACCTGACATGAGCAAAGCGAAGGGTGCACGGCCAAACATTGTAAGGCCATCCGGATCAAGCATTCCCAAAGGAGCAGGCAAACCGGGCGGTGTCAAAAGGATGGGCAGAAGGTAATCTCAAACACTGATGACTATGAAACGGTCAGGAAAGATTATATCAGTACTGGTATGTGGTTTGAGCATGATACTTCTCCCCTTAAATGCTCTTTCACAATCAGATACAGCTACTGCTGTCAATCCGGTAGATACCAGGACCTCACCGCATTCATTCTATGCCAGCCTGGGATACGGAAGCAATATGATCTACCTGGGATCAACTATTTCCCAGAACCAGTCGTACGGATATAGCTCCCTGGTTTATGGTTTCAAGGATGCTTTATATGCTTCTTTTTCTGCTGTTCACCTTGCTGACCGCAATCCATTCATGGCATTTTATATAGGTTCGCTCAGTTACAGCCACACATTCAATTCCTGGTTTGACCTTTCGGCAGGCCTTTACCGTTACCAGTTTGCACCGTCACTGGTCGATACATTTTTCAACAGTTTCTTTTACGGCGACCTGACCCTGGGCTTTGACTGGAAAATCCTTTATTCAAAAATTTCAGCCGGAAGCATATTTACAGGAGGGAGCCAGGGTTATCTTCAGCTGCGGAACTCAAGATATTTCCAGACACCCTCCTTCTCCGGGAAAAAGGTCTGGTTTTCATTTGATCCATATGTTAATATATTATTTGGATCTCTCACAAGAATTGAAACAGACACAGACACCATTATTACTGTTTCTTCTCCCTTCCTCAAGAATATATCGGGATCGGGTTCAGGATATGGGTCAGGCAACGGAAATGGTTCCGGTAATAATAACGGTGCAGGTGCGGGCGCTGGTTCAGGAACAACCTCAGGCTCTGCGACTACTTCAAGCCAGACTGTAACCAATACAAGCTACTCTTCTGATTTTGGACTTATGGAAATTGACTTTGGGATTCCTGTCGCATTCAATGCGAACAGGATCACAATTGAGGCTGAACCAGGTTATATTCTCCCGATTTATAAAGATCCTATCTACCAGAGTATGAAAGGATTCGTTTTTACCCTCAGCATATATTATAAAATTTTCTAACTGACAGAAGATGAATGTACTGATCGTTGAAGACGAAAGAGGCCTGGCCCTGGAGATTGCTGAATTTCTTAAATCGCATAATTTCCTTTGCGATCTCGCCTATACAGGGATAGATGCCTCAGAGAAGATTGCAATAAATCTTTATGACTTTGTACTTCTCGATCTCGGTCTGCCCGATTATGAAGGACTTGATCTGATAAAAGAAGCGCAGAAGAACGACAGTGAAGCTTCATTCATTATTATAACAGCACGGGGCGCCGTTCAGGATAAAGTGCAGGGGCTCGACCTGGGAGCTGATGATTACCTGGCAAAACCATTCGCATTGACCGAACTCCTGTCGCGCATAAATGCTGTGGCAAGGAGAAAATTCAAAGTCAGCAATCCTGATATAGTCCTGGGTGATTTTACCATGCAAATACAGGCGCGTAAGCTTTTCTGCAAGGAATCCGAAGTGGAGCTCACCAAAAAAGAATATGATCTCCTCCAGTACCTTGTACTGAATAATAATAAGGTTTTGACACGTCATCAGTTGTATGAACATATATGGGGTAACATCCTTGATGACCAGTACGACAGCAACTTCATTGATGTTCATATCAAGAATCTGAGAAAGAAGCTTAACAGTCATGCCCCGACTCAGTGGCTTGAAACAGTAAGAGGAGTCGGCTACAGGATAAGCACCGGGGAATAAAAATACAAGACCGGCTATTTATGAAACTGAAAATTAAGCTTGCATTTTTTAACCTGCTGTCAAAGCTTGCCTTTGCAGGAATATTCCTGATTCTGATGCCCTATATTATCCAGAGGATCAACCTGAGACAGATTGATAATGATCTTGTCAACAAAAGGGAACAAGTCATATCCCTGATATCAGACATCGGAATCGAACCTTTCATGACATCAGATTCATCTGATGCTTTTGGAAGCTATAATATCCTGAAAGATGAATTTGTGAGCCTTGAAAAGGTTTCTCTGACAGAGGATCTGAATGAAATCGAAGTTTCTACAAGACTTATCGAGGATGAGGAAATTGACTACCGTGTATTGAACTACTCATTTATGGTTGACGGACAGACATATCTTCTTGAGGTAGGTAAAAGTCTTGACAGCATTCTTACCAGTGAGAAGAATGTCAGGAAAGTAATGTTGTTATTCCTAATCTTTATAATATCAATCACATTTCTCACCGACATACTATATAATAATATCCTGCTGCGCCCGCTCGAAATCATTAAGAACAAGCTGAAGAAAATCTCCGATCCTTCCCTTTTTGACAAGACTCCTGTTAAAACGACAACCTCTGATTTCCTGCGTCTCGATTGTGCGCTCACCGAACTTATGGAGAATATCAATGTTCTATTTCAGAAAGAAAAAGAGATTACAGTAAATATATCACATGAACTACTGACTCCGGTATCAGTTTTAAGAAGCAAGCTTGAGAACCTCCTGTTAAGAGATGATGTGGATCAGGATATCCAGAACAAGATTGAAGAATCACTTAAGACGCTTCACCGCCTGCAGACCCTGGTCAATTCACTTTTACTGATCGCCAGGATTGAAAGCCATCAGTACCTTCGTGAAGACAATTTCTCAGTCAGGGAAGTACTGCAGGATATAATTAAAGAGATAAAACCTATAGCCGAGGATGCCGGTATAATTCTCAAACAGGAGATGGCTGATGAACTCCTGTATAAGGGAGCCAACCGGTCATTGATCTTTTCGATGTTTTACAACGTGGTGAACAATGCGGTAAAAAATACGCCTTCTCCGGGTGAAGTGCTGGTGAAGTGCAATAAAAGTCACAGCGGCTTTATTGTATTGATTTCTGATACCGGCAAGGGCATGACAAAATCCCAGAAGGATAAGTTGTTCTCGCGGTTCAAGATGAAAGACAAGAGCAGCGGCGACGGGACAGGTATTGGCCTGGCAATAGCCAAAACAATAGCTGATTTTCATAAAATAGAAGTATCTGTTACTTCAGAATCTGAAACAGGCACAAGTTTTTCTTTCATTTTCCCCATAAATTCATAATATCTTCATTTGCACGGGTTTATATTTGAATCATAATTATCATTTAAAATTATGAATTCAATGAAAAAATCAATTATTATGACTGCCGCAGCGCTTTTAATAAGTGCAGGCATCGCAGCACAGACCAATGTACCGGCTCAGAACCAGAACAAGGAACAGAACCAGGTACGGACCCAGGAACAGACAATGACAATGACCAAGAACCAGACCAAAACACAAACCAAAGCTGCCGTTAAAGAAGGCAAGGAGAAAAAGGTAAAGACCAAAGTCAAAAAGGCCAATCAGGGTCTGAATGTAAGCGAAACAGCCAGGAATACCGAACCAGGCGAAGGAAAAGGTGAAATAGTCAGCGAACAGGCAAAGCTGAAGGGAGAAACGCAGCAGGCCAGAATAAAGAACCAGACATCAGCAAAGAATCAGTCGGCAAATACAGGAGCACGGCCTTCAAATGCCATGCAGCAGAATAAAGTAAATGCTGCAAAAGGATCTGGTGCAGGCCGTAAGTAGAAAGGTTAGATAAGTTGGAAAGAGGGTGTCTTTAAAGGACACCTTCTTTTTTTTGCCAGTATTAATCCACCTCTTCCCCATTTACTCCAGATGAATCCTGTCATTCCGAACGAAGTGAGGAATCTTCCGCACCAGTAAGTACAGATTCAATATCGGTTCCCCTGCCCCATTCCATATTAGGATAAGGTCCCATTTCAAGCCTGAGTATCCCTCCGTTAATAAGGTCTTCATGAGTGAACCATGGCTTATCGAGAGGCACTCCGTTAAGCCAGGCTCTCTGAATATATTTATTCTTTTCCGTCCCTCCTGGGGCTTCAACAATAAATTTCTTTCCGTCCGGCAGGTTAATGGTAACCTTCTCAAAAAGAGGAGAACCGATTGTATATACAGGTAAACCGGGAATGAGAGGATAAAATCCCATTGCAGATAATACAACAAATGCCGACATACCGCCTCCGTCTTCATCACCGGGGATCCCGAAAATATTGTCGGGATACCAGGCGTCAAGCAACATCCTGATCTTTTTCTGGGTTTTCCAGGGTGAATCAGTAAGATTATAGAGATACGGAATATGGAAAGAGGGTTCATTACCCATGCTGAATTGCCCTACAATCCCGGAAAAATCAGGGAACTTTGCCCACATCTCATATTTGCTTCTGCCAAGATCCTCGCGAAACAACTGGTCTAGCCGCTCCTCAAAAGCTTTTCTGCCTCCCATAAGAGTTATCAATCCGGGAAGGTCATGCTGAACCTGCCACAGGTATGTCCATCCGTTATTCTCATCATAATAATCCCGGCCACCCATTCCGCCATCAAAAACGGGATCAATTTCTATCCAGCTGCCGTTTTCATCCTTTGGCATAAAAAATCCTTTCTCATTCGACCAGAGGTTTTTATAATTCCCCGATCGTTTTATATAAAACTCATAATCAGCGTCTTTGCCGATCTCTTTTGCCATCTGAGCAAGTGCCCAGTCGTCATAGCTATGTCCCAGAGTCAGGGCTACTGACTGTCTTTTTTCCCAGGAATGAACAAGCGGAACTGCTTCTTTCTCGCCCGGATGAAGAGCCGGATACCAGCCATTTTCACGATAAAATGTGTCCAGAACACACGACGGACCGTTCTTCCATGGAAGCATTGTCGCCTCATCTGCATTTTTCTTCATTCCCTCATATGCTTTCTCAACATCAAAATTTCTGATCCCCTTCCTGTATGCATCGAGTATCATGATCGTTGAATGAAATCCGTTCATACAGGGATTATCTCCCCAGATTACAGGGAATGTAGGAAGCCAGCCACTTTGCTCGTACATTGTTATGTATGATTGAATCATATCCGACTCCATTTCAGGATCGAGAATCGTACGCAATGGATGAAGAGCCAGATAAGTATCCCATATCCAGTCATCTACATAGAAATCTCTTTCAGCCTCGTGAACTTTTCCATCATAATTACTGTAATACCTGCTGTCTTCCGTAATGTTTATCATTCTTTCGTAACAGCGGTACAAAGCTGTATAAAATGTACGCTTCTGTGAAATTGTTCCTCCTTCAACGTCTATTCGGCTCAAAACGCTGTTCCACAATTCCTTCGCATGATTTTTAACTTTCTCAAATGACCAGAAAGGAATCTCTTCAGCAAGATTCTTCTTAGCCTGCTCGGATGAAATGAAGGATACAGCATATTTGAATTCAATTATATCTTCTGAATTCTGAGGGAAAGTTATATATTGATACTTAAGCCCGGTATTGCCGGAAACGGATAGTGACCCTTCTGTGTTAATCTCACCCCAAAGCCAGGCTTTCATTCCGCTGAATGATTCCTCGGCAGCAATTGTCTTATTATCTGCCATTTGCCATTCCCCATTCCTCAGCCTTGCGAGAAACAGTCTTTTTTCAGTCATATCAGGAAATGTAAACCGGAAATATCCTGTCTTCCTCCCCGGAGCAAATTCAACAGTTATATTATAATCTTCAAGCCATGTGGATAAATAATATGGCGTGGAGATCTCAAGCTGGTTATCCCATGCTGATACCGGTGCACTGCCGGCCATATCTCCCGTAAAAGGCATTATTCCGAAGAGTTCACCCAGCCGGTGCGATATGATGGTAAGAGGGAAATACCTGATCTGATCGTCAAGATAGTCTTTTCTGACAGGATAGACCCTTATCATCTGGTCAGGCAGTTGTACCGTCGGACGGGTCGGCTGAAGAAGAAGTCCGACTCCCCCTATATCAGGATCAACAAAGGACAATACATTTTTTGATCCCGGCTGGTCCTGACATCCTGACACCAAAAGCAGAAGAAGAAGCGGGCAAAGTCTTTTAAATAAAACCATTATGCGTTATTTTACTATTTTAATCTCTCTCTTTTCCTTAAAGAAGAAGATAAAACATATAAGGACTGCTACAGCGATATAGGCAGGTATATACCATATTTTCTGCCACTGGTATACCTGGTTGACCGAATAGGCATTTGTAACAAAACCTGAAAACCATGTGCCTATGAACATTCCCAGTCCGTATGTGACAAAAGTAAACAGACCCTGTGCTGCATTTTTGATCCTTTCGTTTGATTTCTTCTCAGTGTACATATAACCAGTAACGAAGAAGAAATCATAGCATACACCGTGAAGAATGATGCCGGCATATAACATCCAGACATTTGCACCCATATTTCCAAAAGCGAAACAAAGGTACCGCAGTATCCATGCAGTCATTCCTATAAGGAGCATCTTTTTCACTCCTATCCTGTTGAACAGGAAAGGTATAGCCAGGATAAAAAGAGCTTCAGATATCTGTCCCATGACCATCTTTCCTGCAGCGTTTTCCATTCCAGACTGGTTCAGGTAGAGGTTGGCAAAACCGAAATAGAATGAAAGAGGTATACACACAAATATTGCCGCAATGAAGAAAATAAGGTATGGCTTATCCCTGAACAGAACAAACGCATCTACTCCCATTACCGATTTTGCCGAAGAAGGTGTTGTGGCCTGGGGCGGTGTATCAGGAAGGAAAAAGCTGAACAAGCCAAGTGCAACAGATACAATTGCTGCCATGTAAAATGTAAAATGTGTTTGTTCAATTCCAAGAAAAGCTATCATGAAACCTGACACAACCCATCCGACCGTTCCGAATACCCTTACAAGCGGGAATTGTTTGCCTGGATCGCTCATCTGTCTGAATGCCACACTGTTGGAAAGAGCTATTGTTGGCATATATGCCAGTGAGTAAAGCAGCATGATCCAGTAAAATGGTCCGTTACTGGTGATACGTGAAGCCAGGAAAAGCAGCACTCCGCCCAGAATATGCAATATCCCCATCACCCGTTGGGCCGCAAAAAAACGGTCGGCAATCATCCCTACAAAAAATGGTGATATCATAGTCGCTATTGCAAGAGCGCTGTAAGCAGCCCCGATCTGGATCCCTGAGGATCCGAGATTAGTGGTCATAAATGTTCCCATTGTCACATACCATGAGCCCCAGACGTAATACTGGAAGAACATCATGAGTCCGAGAATTATGCCGGTTTTTGCTTTCATATCATTAACAGTCTATTTCAGGATTATAAAAAACAACTCAAAAATTAACTATTCATTAATATCAAAGGTTGCCTGGACCGGATCATGTCTCGCTGTCCGGGACAATACCCGCGGATTCAGTCTTACGCGCGACATTACCAGCTCGGGAACATTGTATGATTTGATGAATGTCTTATAGAAAGAGGGATTTTTCTGAGGAAGGATAAATGGCTTATGTGCCCTGCCCGACGGGTCGAAATAAGCTATAAACGGCCTGGTGAAAAGTCCGTCAAGCCTCCGGCTGCTGAATACAATCCATCGTCCTGTTGAGGACCAGGTATGGTAACTCTCAGTCTGTGTGCTGTTTATATCGGGCCTGGTAATTTCACCTGTCACCAGGTCTTTCAGGAAGAGATTGCTTTCCGGATGCCATATTGAGAAATTGCCATAATCCGAAAGGCAGAATAAAACGTACCTGCCGTCGGGTGATATGCGCGGGAAAGAGACACTTTGTCCTTTTGCTGAAGCAAAAACCACAGTATCAACTTCACCGAACTGCTTTGAAATAGGATCAAATGAAATTCTGAGAAGGTCATACCGTATCTGGTTGTACTTTTCCAGGTTAATTCTCTCAGCATTGCAATAATAAAGATGTTTCCCGTCGGGTGACCATGACGGGAATGTTTCAAAATTCTCCTTTGAGGAAAGAGCCTGGCAGGTGCTCATCTGTCTTGTGCGGACATCATAAAGAACAACATCTGAAAGAGTATCAATGACATCTATTCTGTTTCTGCTTACTGAATGAAACATCTGGACAATATTATTGACAGAGAATGCAATATATTGCCCGCCGGGATGCCATGAAGGATACACGCCTCCTGAAATTGTTTTGTCGGTTTTGGTATTTACTTTCTCAAGGTTATTATCCCTGAAGATAATCGTACCGGCATTTTGTGCCCTCATATGGAACATCATGATATCGCTGTTATGGGAACTGAAAGAATGACAGTTCATGCAATTGCCATCACTCATATTATTTGTCATAATGGGTTTTTCACTGAAGTTTTCAAGACACCTCTGATATATCCCCATTTCATTCCAGGTTTCATATCCCGGTTCTATAAGTCTGTAAACCAGGTACCGGTCAATTTCCTCATTTGCAACATGATTGATGATAGTCCTGAACTTAACCCACCGTCCATCCTGTCTGGCATAAATTTCAATGTACATATCTCTGCCCATGGACGACTCCAGTACTTTTTTCCACTTCCTGCCGGGAATCCTGATATTTCTCTTTCCTGAAGCAATAGTAATCTCGTTCCCGTCCTGCGAATGGATCTTTATAATGAATTTATCAGCGTCCTCATCGATTATGAAATTGGCTGGAGCAATATTCGGAGGGAAGGTCACACCGGAATAATCAGGAAATATTTTTGCTTCTCTTTCGGTCATGGCAATGGATTTCTCAGGTCCGGCACATCCGGCAACAGAAAAGAAGAAGAAGACATAAAGAATAGTTCTGCATAAAACTGCAAGGACTTTCATTCCATTGTTTTCACATATTATTTTCTCCTGCATCTTACCTGTTTCCAATATTAGCAAAATTCAGATAGAACCAGTATGTTCCGCCGAAATCTTTATACAGCGATCTGGCTGCCAGATTTCTGTCACTCCCGGATGAATTAAAAGTATTTATGAAAGCTGACAAGCGTATCAGCGTCTCACTGCTTATTGAATATCCGGAAGGCACTATATTCTTCTTTGTCTGATCCATATAAGCAAGCATGGCTTCCTCATAGTGAACCGGGATATTTGAATATCCAAGCTCTTTCAATCTGTAAAGCTCCATTACAAATCTATCCAGATCCTTATTTAGCAATAATGAAGCCATGTAATATTCAAATGACATCCTGTTATCGGGGTGATCTTTAAGCAATTGCAATAAGCCGGCATCTCTCCCTGTCGTGCTGGCAAAGATATCGGTATGCATCAGGAAATACCTTTTATCCATGATCTCTTTATCCTTAAGAATAAGTCCGGGAATATTTAAATATTTCTGGTAGTGCTGAGCCCATTTTCTGTAAAACAGGGTTTCATTCAGGATATTGATATAATGTTGTGCCACAGGAGCTTCGTCCTGTATTAAGCTTGTTAAAACCAGTCTTTTAAGCGATCTCGGATTCTGTCCTGTCGCGACCATAGCCTCAAAAGCCCACCGATATGCTTCACTGATATAACCCAGTTGATAAAATACTTCCCCTCCGAAAAAGGGAGCAATTTCATTTCGTCTCCACTCCAGGAGCAATCCGTCGATACCGGCCTGTGGAAGATGAAACATCCTGTCGCCCATTTGACCGGTTTTATACATAGCCATGTTGCCATAATACAGAACAATCTGATTGGTACCGGGATACCTGAACGAATATTCCAGCGCCTTGTCCCACTCTCCATTCATAACATGATGGTCAATTCTCAGCAGGATGTCGGTTTTCTTATCATATGCATATTTGATCAGAATGAATGATAAAGAAATAAGAACAATTATTCCGGCCAGTATATTCTTCCAGTTCCATCCCGGAAGAAGTCCGGCAAATGAAGTTGCCTTCCATATTCTTATAATTATAAGCAGAAGAGGGAAATACAAAAGCAATGCATAAAGAAAGTGAAACATTGATCTCTTCAGCTGAAAAGGCATCAGGGATAACCAGGTTTCCTGAGGATTTATATAATAAATGAGCTTTGATGAAATAACAGGAATAAGGATACAAATTAATATATATCCCGGACTGATCATAAAACGCCTGGGATTGTCTGAAAATGCTAATTCATGGATTACACAGAGAGCGGCTGCAAGAAACAGAAAACTGCCTGCAATAAAATAAAGAACAGTACATCCAGCAAATCCAAGCAGATACCGGAATTTATGATTTTCTGCAGAGACATAAATTAAAAAGAATAAGCTGGATATTAGCAATCCAATTGTGGTGCCGGTCAAATAAAGCTGATTGCTCTGTAAAGCTGCAAGCATTATGACAGGGATAAAGGACCAGAGAATTCCCTTAATCCCGAAATGGTTTAAGATACTCTTTGAGACAGAAAACAGTGCTATACTCAAAAGAGTGACAATTAATGCTGCTGCTGTTGAATTCCGGTAAAATTGAATCAGAAAGGCACCCAGGTACGAGCTAAGGCCACCAGGTTTTACCATAAAAGAAGAAAAATATTCCTGGTTATAAAGGAATAATTGTGTCTGCTCCTGGTAAACAAGATGATAGCTGTTGAGAAACCGGAAATAAGCAAAATGGGCAAGGAAAAAGATTGCTACAGTGATCCAGACCAAGAGTGAGTTCTTCCCTGTTCGCATAATGAAAATTTTACGAATACCCAAGTTAAGAAAAAAAGTCACTGAAAATAAATTTGTTTTGTAGTTATATGGTTCGTAATTTAGTATAAATTTTAAAAGTTCAGATATTTCTACTGAGACTGGTCTCAATGTCTTTTTTGCAAGAGATGGTTTATCGGCTGAAAATGGATCATTCTTTACAGGGAGTTCAAGAAACCCTTTTAGATCAATATTATTGTATTATAAATCCTAATTACTAACTAATTAACTAACAGCGTAACAGTATGAAAAAAACTCCAACCTTCTTTTGGCTCTTAAAGCCGGATGGAAATTTTCAAAAGTTACTTCCGACTTTGAAAATTGTGATTTTTCTGCTGATTTGTGGATTGGCACTACCTGCCTATTCACTTACTCCCGGAAATCCTTCTGTTGATGATCAGCAACAAATCATAGTATCCGGGAAAGTAACTGAGGCCACAAATGGAGAAGCAATGCCTGGTGTCAATATCCTGGTAAAAGGTACGACTCTTGGCGCTATTGCCGATGCTGAAGGAAATTTCTCAATATCTGTAACAGATGGAAATGCCACACTAACATTTTCATTTATCGGGTACGTTATTCAAGAGATTCCTTTAAACGGCAGGACAACCCTGAATGTTGTCCTTGCTGCCGATATGACGGCTCTTGAAGAAGTTGTTGTCACAGGCTATGGCACTACCAAAAGAGCCAGTCTGACCGGCTCTGTCAGTGCCGTCAGGGGAGACAACCTGAAACAATCACCGACCACGAACATTACCAATAGTCTGATTGGACGTTTACCAGGACTTACCGCCATTCAGAAGAGCGGTGAACCGGGTTATGACAATACCACTATTTATATTCGTGGTGCCAATACTCTCGGTAATAATGCCCCTCTGATAGTTATTGATGGTATACCTAATCGTTCGATGGAGCGTTTGGACCCTGCTGACATTGAGAGTTTTACAATTCTGAAAGATGCTTCGGCAGCCATATATGGTACTCAGGCTGCAAACGGGGTTATTCTGATTACCACAAAACGTGGTAAGATTGGAAAACCCACAATTACCTTTAATGCGAACTATGGTTTTAACCAGCCGACTGTTATTCCTGACATGGCTGATGCAGAGACCTATGCAACAATGCTGAACGAAATTGCATACTATTCTAATCCGCCAGGCGGACGTAACCAGCAATATTCAGATGCTGAATTACAAAAGTTTGCAGATGGATCCGATCCCTGGGGATACCCAAATACCGACTGGTTTAAAGAAGTGTTCAAACCCTGGTCGCAACAGGATTACGAAAATATATCCGTGTCAGGTGGCACTGAAAGTATGAAGTATTTCCTTTCACTGGGTCATAAGTTCCAGGATGCCTATTATTATAACAGCGCAACCAATTATTCACAGTATGATTTCCGGAGCAACATAGACGGGAAGGTATCAAAGAATATCAGTATTGCTTTCGATGTTGCAGGCCGCCAGGAAAATAGAAATTTTCCTACGGTCGGCGCAGGAGATATCTTTCGTATGCTCATGAGGGGTAAACCCGACATGCCTGCTTACTGGCCAAGCGGTGAACCCGGACCCGATATCGAATATGGCTTTAATCCTGCCGTTACTGTTACCAATCAAACCGGAACCAGTAATGACAAAATCTATTATCTTGAGAGTAACGTGAGACTGGATGTCAAGATCCCATGGGTAAAGGGATTGTCTGTCCAGGCTAATGGTTCATATGATAAGGTGTTCCGTTTTCAAAAGGTTTTCCGGACACCGTGGTACCTGTATACGTGGGATGGAAATGCAAGCCATACTCTCGCGAAAGGGAAAAGAGGATTGGATGCTCCTGAACTTACCGAGAATTTCCGGGATGGACATAAGGGCACTTATAACATATTTGCCACTTATGAAAATTCCCTGGGCGGAACTCACAATATCAAGGTGATAATTGGTACAGAAAGACAAAGTGCCCTAAATAACTATCTTAATGCTTTCAGGAAGAATTTTGTTACCTCCACTATCCCACAGTTATTTGCTGGTGCTGCTGATACATACATGACGAACGATGGCTGGGCCGATCAGAATGCCCGTGAGAGCTACTTTGCCAAAATCAACTACGATCTAAAGCAGAAATATCTGGTAGAGCTGGTAATGAGGTATGATGGCTCCTATATGTTTAAACCAGGGAAACAATTTGGATTCTTCCCGGGAGTATCTTTAGGATGGCGTATCTCGGATGAAAGCTTCTGGCAAAACAGCTTTGGCTTCATTAATGACTTTAAATTGCGTGCTTCATGGGGACAAACTGGTAATGACAGAATTTATTACGGCGAAGAATTGAAGGAATACCAGTTTCTTTCTACCTATGGCTTTGACAGCCAGAATTATGTATTCGGACAGAGTGTAAATGCCAAGATGCTGTCTGAAAATGTGGTTCCGAATCCGGATGTGACCTGGGAAATAGCCAATCAGTCGAATTTGGGATTTAATTTAACCACGCTGAATAATAAGCTGTCAGTGGAAGGAGACATATTCTATAACCTGCGTTCACGGATCCTTTGGCAGGCATCTGCAGTTATACCGACAAGCACAGGTATGACACTTCCTCCCCAGAACATTGGAAAGGTTTCGAACATAGGATTCGAATATACTATAACCTACCGGGGTATTGCAGGAGATTTCGGTTATGACCTGTCCCTGAATGGAAGCTATGCAAAAAACAAGATTGTGTTCACTTTTGACACACCGGGAATACCTGAATACCAGAAAGCAGAAGGCATGCCGATGGATGCCGATTTAAACTATATAGCAATCGGAGTTTTCGATGATACTGAAGATGTAGCAAGTAACCCTCACTGGGCAGGAGCTCAGCCGGGTGATATCATTTTCAAGGATGTTAATGACGATGGCGTAATTGATGGATTAGACAGGATGCGTGACAGTAAAACCAATATGCCAAGGTACATTGGTGGCTTTAATGCGAACTTATCATACAAACAATTCGATCTCAGTATGTTGTTCCAGGGAGCAGCCGGTGCCATAGTATATCTTGGAGTAGAATCCGGTGATATCGGAAACTTCTACCAGAGGTTTGCAGAGAACCGCTGGACACCTGAAAATACTGGCGCTACATGGCCGCGCGCATGGAACCGTGATAATGAGTACTGGAGAAATCAGGGCAATACTTTCTGGCAATTTTCTACAGACTACCTTCGCCTGAAAAACATGGAGGTTGGATATACCCTGCCGAAGAGCGTCAGCTCCAAAATGGGTATTGAGCAGTTCCGCGTATATTTCAGCGGACTCAACCTGATAACTCTGGACAAGATCAAGCTGATTGATCCTGAATTGGACTCGGGCCAATCTTATCCTCTTCAGAGGGTTGTAAACCTTGGATTGACTTTAACCTTCTAAATATCAAAGCACTATGAGAAAACTATTATATATTATAAGCACGATTATCCTGATCGTAATAGTTAGTTCCTGTGAGAAGGAATTCCTTGACACAAAACCACTGGGAGCTTACTCTGATGCTGATGTATGGAAAGACCCTGCCCTTGTCGCAACTTTCGTCAATAATATCTATTATAATGCTTTGGGCTGGCCCTTTGCTATTGAAAGACTTTCCGATTATTCAGATGAGACATCGTTCACTCCCGACTGGGGTGTGTTTGACTTCAACAAATCCATCATGACCAGTGACGGTCTGATGGGATGGGACTGGGACTGGGGAAACACCGATCCTACGGCTCATACCCTGCATTATCGCTGGGGGCCTCTTTATGAGAACGTGAGAGCATGCAATCTTTTCTTCTCACAGGTTAAAGGTGTCAACTTTTTAGACGAGACTATAAAAACCCGTACGATTGGAGAAGTATATTTCCTCAGGGCATATACATATCATTATCTGGTAGCCTTGTATGGCGGTGTGCCTATTATCACCAAAGCATATGGATTGAATCAGAATTATGACATCGCAAGGGATACCTATGAGGAGTGTATAGACTACATAGTTGGCCAGCTTGACTCTGCTGCAATGTATCTCCCTGAATCATTTTCAGGCGATGATCGGGGTCATGCAACTAAGGGAGCTGCACTTGCTCTTAAAGCAAGGACACTTCTTTATGCAGCCAGCGATCTGCATAACAGTGCAAGCATTTCGGTATATGCACCCGGGTATTCTAATCCCGAACTGCTGGGTTATACAAGCGGATCACAGACTGACCGCTGGACTGCAGCCAAAAACGCTGCACAAGCTGTTATGGATATGGGAATCTACAGTTTGTACAAACCAACACCTGCTCCCGGTGATTCTGTAGCTCAAAACTTTGTAACCTATTTTCTCTCCTACGGTTATGAAACAGAAGATATCCTTCTGCAGTATTTTACAACCAAAACCGGTCGAAGCTGGTCGGATTACAATCCGGCCTTGTATAGCGGACCGAATGGCTACCACAACTGGGGCAACAATACTCCTATAGGAGATATGGTTGATGAGTATGAAATGAAGGATGGTTCCAGCTTTGACTGGGCTGTTCATGCTGCCGATCCTTATTCCGACCGTGAAGCCCGTTTCTATGCTTCAATTCTTTATGAAGGTAGCCCCTGGAGGAAACGTCCATCCGACGTTCAGGCTATTGATCCATGGGATAAAATACAGGTAGGTCACGTATTTGCAATGGACGGAACCACTCAGCTTGTTCCCGGTGTTGATACACGTGAAGGATCTATTGAAAACTGGAACGGAGGCAGGAGCGGATATTACCTGCGTAAATTTAATGACCCCACTCTTGACCCTCAATTTGTCAAGCAGGATATTCCTTTCCGTCACATCCGTTATGCTGAAGTTCTTCTGAACTATGCTGAAGCCTGTATAGAAATAGGAGGTGCTCCGAATCTTGCCGAAGCCAGAACATATATCAATATGATCCGCACAAGGGCCGGGCAGCCAAATATCACTGGAGGTCTCGATCAGGCTTCTTTGCGCACAATAGTAAGACACGAACGCAGAGTCGAACTTGCATTTGAAGATCATCGTTTCTGGGATGTCCGCCGATGGGTAATTGGCTCTGATGCTTATCATCCGACACACCGGGTTGAAGTGAAGTATTTGACTACAGCTGCAACCAATTATCGTCAGGCAGATGGTTCTACCTGGGGCGCTCCGATATATTCAGAACAACTGATTGGTGTCGAATCAAGAGCATGGAACGATAAGTGCTATTTCTTCCCGATATACCGTAATGAAATGAACAAAAATCCTCTTCTGGTACAAAATCCGGGTTATTAATGGCAATCTTAAGAAAGTAATTTATTAAAACCAGTTAAGGCCGGTCCTCACAGACCGGCCTTATTTTTTTACCTTTTAAAATCAAACAGTCTCTCATTTTCAAAAGATAATTTCATATCTTCACGATCTAAATCAAATCAAGGAAGAAATGACAAATTTATTTTCAAAAACCACCACCGGCATTCTGCTGGTTCTGCTATGTTCATGTGGAACGGAACCAATAAAGGATCCTTTGTCGCTTTATAATGAGATCGACAAGGAAGCAGCTCCCAACACCCTTACGAAAAAGGAGAAAAAGACGGGCTGGCAATTACTGTTTGACGGCAGCACCACAAACGGATGGCACGGATATAATATGACCGGGATTCCTGACTGCTGGACGATTGAGGATGGGGCATTCACCATGAACACTGTGGGAGGCGCAGAAAGCCAGGATATCATTACCGATAAGGTATACCGCAGTTTTGCTTTTTATGCTGAATTCAAGCTTACAAAAGGTGCTAACAGCGGCCTTATTTTCCAGGTTGCTGAAGACACTCTATATCATTATCCTTATGAAACAGGGCCTGAATTCCAGGTTATAGACTTGGAGGGATGGCCTGACAGACTTGAGGACTGGCAGATCTGCGGTGCCAACTATGCAATGCATCCACCTCTGGTCAGACCATACAAACCGGTTGGCGAGTGGAATCAGGCTTTGATCGTTGTGGATGGCAATGATGTAACATTTATTCTCAATGATCAGGTAACTGTCAGGTATACAAAGAATTCCGAAGAGTGGGTTAACCTCCGCAACAGCGGTAAATGGGCAGACTACCCCGATTACGGGAAATATGATGAAGGACATATATCGCTGCAGAACCACGGCACCAAAGTGTGGTACAGGAATATCAAGCTTAAGGAGCTGCAATAGATATAAGATTGTAAATGAACAAGATATAAACAACAATGAGAATATTAAGGATCATTGGTCTGGTTTTATCAGTGATTATTCTGGGTTGTTTTGTTTTTGTTCTGATAAATATCCGTGAAAGACACAGGGGTTATGCGCTTGATCTGCGCCTTCCGGCTGAAGGACAGGAATCAGGCCAGTTAAAAGTCGGATTTGCCAAAATAAGCATAACGCCTGAATTGCCTGACACATGGATAGACGCAGACAATGATGGCAGGTATAAGCCTTGCAAGAGCGACTCTTATATTGACGGGAACAACAACGGGAAGTTTGACGCTTACTGGCTTGCAGGCTTTTACAACAAGAGAGCTGCAAACGGTATACATGACGATATCTGGGCCCGGGCAATAGTCTGGGATGACAGTGCATCGGTTGTCGGAATGGTTGTGCTTGACGCCATCGGCCTTTTCCACGATGATGTGATAACCGTAAGAAAAATGGTGGCTGAGCTGGCCCCCGAAATTGACCACCTTATCATTTCTTCAACACATAGCCATGAAGTTCCGGATCTCATGGGTCTGTACGGTAAATCACGATTAAAATCGGGTGTTAATCCTGAATATCTGAAAATAGTACAGGAGAGAGCAGCAGAAGCAGTCTGCAATGCTTATGCCAGCCGCAAGCCTGCATCACTCGAATTTGCTCAGATAGACTCTGTGAAAAAAGACCTTGTTGATGATGGCCGCCAGCCAATAGTATATGACGACGGGATCAGATTGATGAAAGTCAATGATAAAAGCAGCGGACAGGTAATGGGTCTGCTGGTAAACTTTGGCAATCATCCTGAAACTGCAGGTAGTAAAAACCTGTTGATAACATCTGATTTTGTGCATTACCTGCGGGAAGGCATTGAAAACGGTATATATTATGACGGTATAAAGAAAAGAGAAGGTATCGGAGGTATGGTAATTTTTGCTACCGGTGCAGTGGGAGGAATAATGAGCGGGATGTTTTGTGCAACTTATGATCCATGGCTGGATATAACTTTTCCCGGGAATGATAACTCTTTCGGTAAAGTACGTGCCCAGGGTTACAGGCTGGCAGACATTATCCTGAATAAACTGGAAGAAAACGACTGTACAGAATCAGAAAATCCATCCATCAGTCTGTCTGCCAGAACATTTTATTTCAAGATCAAAAACACTTATCTGAAGCTTGGAGCATATCTTGGAGTTTTTAAAAGGAGTGTCCGGAGGTTTTGCTATCTGCGAAGTGAGGTCAATCTCCTGTCTATCGGTCCGGCATGGTTTTTAACTATCCCCGGAGAAATAAATCCTGAAATTGTAAACGGAGGTATAGAGAGTCCTGAAGGCAGGGATTACGAGATTGAACCTGTAGAGGTGCCTCCTTTTCGTGAAATGATGAGGGGAGAGATCAATTTTGTGGTGGGACTGGCAAATGATGAAATCGGATATATAATGCCAAAGTCACACTGGGACAGGAAACGTCCGTTTTGTTATGGCGCTGATGAAGCACCATACGGGGAGATTAATTCAACAGGGCCGGAAACGGGACCTGTACTGCATGAACAGGTTTCATTACTGATTGGTGATATGGTGAACAGAGGGGAATAAACCGCGATAATGGAGAGATTTTTTCTGTAAGGAAAGTATTGGATGCAAGTCAAATAAATTTGATTTCTGATTGCGGATTTGGGATTTCGGATTTTAGAAATCCGCAATCGGCAATCTGAAATCCGAAATAATAACCTACTCTTTCTTCTCCTTGGGTAAAAAAGCCGAAATAATATCCAGCGGTACAGGGAAGATAATGGTTGAGCTCTTCTCCGAAGCAACTTCGGTTAAGGTTTGCAGGAAGCGAAGCTGCAAAGCTGAAGGATTTACGCTGATGATCTTGGCTGCGTCGGATAACCTTTGACTTGCCTGGAATTCACCTTCAGCATGTATGACTTTTGCACGTCGTTCTCTTTCAGCTTCAGCCTGTTTTGCCATCGCACGCTGCATCTCCTGCGGCAGGTCAATATGCTTTACTTCCACGGTAGATACCTTGATTCCCCAGGGTTCAGTTTGATTATCAATTATTTTTGCCAGCTCACGGTTGATCTTATCCCGCTGGGAAAGCAATTCATCCAGTTCCGATTGCCCCAATATACTCCGCAGAGTAGTCTGTGATAATTGTGATGTGGCAAATAGATAATTTTCCACTTCGATGATCGCTTTTTCAGGTTGCATGACGCGAAAATATACTACGGCATTTACTTTTATTGAGACGTTGTCTTTAGTAATTACATCCTGAGTGGGAACATCCATCACAACAGTTCTCAAACTCACTCTTACCATCCTGTCAACCACCGGGATGAGTAAAATCAAGCCGGGGCCCTTTACCTTGATCAATCTTCCCAGGCGAAAAATTACAGCACGTTCATACTCACGAAGTATACGTATTGCACTTGCCAGGATAATCAGCAGGAATATAATTCCCGCTATTAATAATGTGTAGGATATTTGCTCCATAACGATCTCCTTTCAGTTTATCTTATATTATCTTACGAACCATTAATTTGAGATTTGAGATTTGAGTTACTTTCACTTTAGTGCCTTTACTGACAATGCCATCTAAACTTTCTGCATTCCAGATTTCACCGTGAATCCTGACCTGACCTTCGGGTTCCAGATCACTGATAGTCTTGCCGATTTCCCCGATAATCCCTTCCGTTCCGGTTGTGGGTTTACGAGTTTGTGCTTTAATTCCAAAACCTATTGCAAATATGAAGAATCCAGCTGTGAGTATTACTATTACCAGGATTACCTGCCAGGAAATCTTAAACACTTCCAATGTTGTTTCAGTATTAATTAACATTATTGATCCAAGGATTAAAGAAATAACTCCGCCAATTGTTAAAAGTCCGTGACTTACCACTTTGATCTCTAAAAGAAATAAAATTACTGCAAAGAGAATTAACGCCAGGCCTGCATAATTTACAGGTAATGTATGCAGGGAATAGAAAGCTACAATTATACTGATCCCCCCTATTACTCCAGGGAAAATAGCACCGGGATTGTAAAGCTCAAACATAATACCGTATATGCCAATCATCAATAATATGTATGCGATGTTCGGATCGCTGAGTATGCCAAGGATCTTTTGCTTAAGATTCATTTCCAGATCAATTACCTCAGCGTTTTTAGTATCCAGTACTTTATTACCGGAATAAAGGCTGATTTCTTTCCCGTCTATTTTTACCAGCAAATCCTGCACTGAAACCGCGATTGTATCAATAACCCTTTCTTTCAGAGCTTCTGTTTCAGTAATTGACAGACTTTTGCGGACTGCATCTTCCGCCCACCTGACGTTGCGTGCACGTTTCTCGCTTATTGTTCTTATAAATGCTGCAGCATCGTTCGTGGCTTTTTCATTCATGATGGAATCCTGTTCTCCCTGCATATCTACCGGATGTGCGGCCCCGATATTGGTACCGGGTGCCATTGCAGCAATATGACCGGCCAGTGTTACGAAAACACCCGCAGAGGCAGCCTGGGATCCACCCGGATAAACAAACACCACCACCGGAATCTCGGAGTTCAGAATATCGGTTACTATCATACGGGTAGATTTCAATAGCCCACCCGGTGTATTCAGCTTAATAATCAGACACTCGGCATTTACTTCAACTGCGCGTTTAATTCCTGAATTAATGTATTCTGCACTTGATGGATTTATTGAACCATCGACTGAAATCACCAGTACCTTTTTTAATCTGGTGTCTTCTCCGGCTTGAGATTTTAATCCCTGGGGTAAGGTCAGAAACACACAAAGAGCAATATAAGGTATTATGATCTTCATTAAATGTATGATAAACAGCGGTTATAGACAATTTAATTCTTCCTGCTACGATAGAATAGAAATATTGCTTCTTTCCTGTCGTATAATATATACCAAATTTAGGCTAATTGATGATCATTTCATAATTTTATTTGTCTGTCGGGCAAGGCCTTGCTATGGCCTTTTCTGTTTCATCTTATAGTTCGAAAACGAGTTTTCAGCTCCTTCCTGAAACAAAAAAACCCTTGTCAGCCTTTAGGCTGACTGGGCTTTCTGATGTAGCGAGACGGGGGATTGAACCCCGGACCTCATGATTATGAATCATATCCATAATATATTATATTTCTGTATATCTGTTAATTGCAGAATTGGAATTTGGATAAAAAGGCGTTTTTAGTTAATAATCCTTCTCCATAAATCCTTCTCCTGTTCGTATTATTATATTTCTTACGCACATTTATTAAAAAGTGGAAATTTGGGTCTTAAGCTGCAAAAGCCGGACGTTTTGACCACATTTGGCCGGTCAGATTACAATTAACATATATAACTATATAACAGGCATTTAACTCCGGTGTTAGTGGTCAATATTATCCGGTTAACTATGGTCAAAGCTACTGGCTTTTCCATCTATACACTAAATCTTGATAAATATCATATTGATAATAAGTTTTATACTTGATGACTTTTGTGCAATACTTTCCTAAAATCATGGCAGAAGTAATGGTAAATTTTGAACTTGCTATAAAAACACCACTAACTAACCCAGCTTGGTCAATAACAGGGCATCCACTTTCTCCCTGAATTAGCTTTTTATCCAGTTCAATACAATTATTGAAAAATCTACTTAAAAGAACCTTCTCTCTGGGAATTTGAAAGTCTTTCTGCAAATCTGATATTATTGGTATTTGCTGAGTTACTGTAAAAGCCGGCCATATTGACCATATTTGGCCGGTCAGATTTCAAATGGTATATATAGCTAAAAAACAAATATTTAACTCCTACCTTTGGTGGTCCATTTTCCCCGGCCAACTATGGTCAAGGTTACTGGCTTTTCCATCTAAATACTAATACTAATGGATTTCTTTGTTTAATTGGAAAACACTAGATTTGTTCTGGTAACACCTTATCCACAATGATCCAGTATTCTGATGATAAGTTGATAATTATTAAACTAAAAGAGGGTGATGTTTTATCTTATGATTATATCTTCAAAAAATACAACAAAAAGGTTTACTATTTCGCAATAAGCTATTTGAAAAATAAAGAAGAAGCCGAAGATGTTGTTCAGGAAGTATTTATGAATCTCTGGAAATTCCGTGACCAAATCAGTGAATATTATGTTTTTAGCAAATACCTTTTTAGAATCACTTACAATGCAACCTTAAAAAAAATCCGGAAACAGGCATCGGATAGAAAGCAATTAGAAAAGATCCTGCAAAACTTTATCCTTGAAGACAACTCCACAAACATTGAGATTGAATATAATGATCTGCTGGAAACTGCGAATTTGCTTATCAAAAAATTACCCTCCCGGCAAAAAAACATATTTCTTTTAAGCATAAGAGAACAGCTTACCAGTGAACAAATAGCTGAGAAATTGAATATTTCAAAAAAGACGGTGGAAAACTATCTGGCTTTGGCAAAAACTTCGTTAAGAAAATCATTCTCCGACGGACGCATATTGTCTATTCTTTTTTTCTGGCTATTTTTAAAATAATGGGAACGAATTGTCCAAAGATCGAAGTCAGATGATTGACAGAGGTTTAAACCATAAACAATTATTCGTTTATAACTTACCATGACTTCTTAGTATTTCCTTGTTTAGATTAATTATAAATTAGCTGATTATTTGGGAAAAGAAGCTCTCTGCTGGATAATATTATCGGTTAGTTAGTTTTTTCATTATTGGTTTTAAGGTAGTAATACAATTAATTTTAAATGGATAGTTGGGTTAGGTTATGTGATATGAAGCTGGAAGCGTTACCCCTTCTAGCTTCATTATCTTTTCAAAAAAAAGCATAATGTAAAACAGCATGGGGAACATAGATATTAAGATATTAAAGAGATACCTGAAAGGAAATGCCTCTTCAGAAGATTCGAATATTGTAAATCGATGGTTAGCAAATTCTGATCTTGAGAATGAGTTAAATGAAAAATCACTTCTATTTTGGGATGAAATCCCTCTGGATCCAAATATTAAAAGATACAACGGCACTCATATCCTGGACAGAATCCATCATAAAATCAAGATTGAGGAAGCAATTTTCCTGAATAAAACCAAACCAAAGATGCGGTTTATTAGTTATTTAACGAGAGTCGCAGCAATCTTGTTTATACCGTTATTGGTTGCCTCTTTGCTTTATTATATTCAAAATATTTCAAGCGGTAATCTACAATCCTACTCTGAAATTTATGCACCTTATAATGCAAGAACAAACTTTTATCTGCCAGATGGTACAACAGGAATGTTGAACGGCGGTTCATCTTTGAGATTCCCGACACAGTTTGGAGGGAAAATCAGAGATGTGGAACTTTCAGGAGAAGCCTATTTTAATGTTATTCCAAATCATAAAAAACCATTTATTGTTTCAACTGAAAATATTGATATTAAGGTATTTGGAACATCCTTTAATGTAATGGCCTATTCTGATGAACAAACAGTAGAAGTTACTCTTGAGAGAGGGAAAGTTGAAGTATTTAAGAAAACAAATAACATCATAGAAAGTATGGGAATATTAAAACCTGATGAATCATTTATTTATTATTTCCGGTCAGATTCAGGCAAAATATTTTCAGTAAACAGTGCAGAAAAGCTCTCCTGGTTAGACGGCAAACTGACATTCAAATATGAACCATTTAATGAGATTGTAAGCAAACTAAACAGGTGGTATAATGTAAATATCGTTATTAAAGATGAATCTCTTTACTCTTATATTTATTATGGCACTTTTCAGGATGAAACCCTTGATGAGGTTTTAAAGCTCCTTCAACTGACTGCACCTATAAGATACAGGGATATTACAAGGGAGAGAAAACAGGATGGAACATTCGAGAAACGGAAGATCGAGATATACTGTAGAAAATAAATGAATTAACCCTTATACTAATCTAAACTAAAAGCCTATGTTAAAAGACAAAAACGAAAAAAAATAAGGAAAGCGCGGACACGCTCTCCTTATAATTCAGTAGTTTTTCCAATGCAAGTCAAAACAATGGTATTAATCCACTAAATCACACAAATTTATGAAAAAATATTGTTCTTGTGCAGGAGGTTATATAAAAAAATTATACTCCTGGAAAATCTTTAAGCTTATGAGAAATACTTTCCTGTTGATATTTATCGTGGTCTTCCAAGCTTATGCTGATGATACGTACTCTCAAAACACTATGCTCTCTCTTAACTTAAACAATGTCACTGTAGCTAATGTTTTGGAGGAAATCGAAAATAACAGCGAATTCTATTTCCTCTTCAATGCAAAACTGATTGATGTAGAGAGGGAAGTCTCTATATCGATGGAAGATAAGAAAATATCTGAAATTCTGTCCTCTCTCTTTTCAGGTACCGAGGTGAATTTCTTGGTATATGACAGGCAGATCATCCTTACTTCGAGTGATGTAACAGCCTCATTTGCTGCGATGCAGCAACAACTGAAGATAACAGGTACTGTTAAAGACAAGGATGGCGCACCTCTTACCGGAGTAAACGTTGTTGTTACCGGAACAACTCAGGGAACAATCACCGATATTGACGGGAAATACAGTATTGAAATCCCTCAGGGAGCAAAAAGCCTGACATTCTCATTTGTCGGGATGGAACCACAGGAAATCACTATCGGGACATTAACCCAAATCAACGTAACAATGGCTGAGTCAGCAATTGGTCTTGAAGAAGTTGTGGTGATTGGCTACGGGACAGTAAAAAAATCTGATGTTACAGGTTCAATCTCCTCTTTAACGGGAGATAATTTAAGTGGAGGGATGATTACTGCTCCCCAGCAGGCAATGCAGGGTAAAATATCTGGTATTAATATTACCCTTAACAGCGGAGAGCCTGGAGCTAATTCTTCTGTTCGTATTCGCGGTGGCACTTCTATAAATGCCTCAAATTCTCCATTGTATGTTATTGATGGAGTTCCGGTAGCCTTTGATGAGAGTTCTTTTCAAACGGCTTCATCACGCCAGACCAGAAGTGCAAATAATCCGCTAAATATGATAAATGTTGCCGATATAAAGTCAATAGATATATTAAAAGATGCTTCCGCTACTGCCATCTATGGGTCAAGAGGAGCTAATGGTGTAATCATCATTACCACCAAACAAGGAATAGCCGGGAAAAGTAAAATTACTTATGATACCTTTTTAGGAATATCAAAAATCCGAAAAAAGATTGATCTTTTGACAGGTGAAGAGTTTCGCTCCTATATTAACACACATCCCGAGATTACAAATTGGACGGACGGAGGAACTGAGACGGATTGGCAGGATCAAATTTTCAGAACAGCAATTACTCATTCCCATAGTTTAGCGATATCAGGAGGAGACTCGAAAACGAACTATCGAGCTTCAGTAAATTATTCGAATCAGCAAGGAATTATCATTAAGTCAGCATTACAAAGAACGATAGCACGTATTAATATTAACCACACGGCTTTTAATGATAGATTGACCTTAAAGTTGTTCCTTTCTGGAGCCATGTTGAACAACAATACTGGTGTAAATCCGGAAAGTACTGGAGGTCAGTACGATGGTGGAATAGTACGGGATGCGCTAATTCAGGATCCCACATATCCGGTTAAAGATGAAAATGGTAATTACACATGGCGTGGAGTTCTGAATCAAAACCCTGTTGAACAAGCAAATACGCTTAAAGATATCACTGAAACATTCAGAAATTTGGGAAATTTCACGTTAGATTTTAAACTAACAAATTCTTTAACTTTTAATACTAATATTGGATTTACCAAAGAGTATGTTGACCGGTATTTTCATGCTCCAAAAAGTAGTAGAGTTGGAGCTGATTATAAGGGGCTGGCATCACATTTAATACGTAATAATTACTCTAAGCTATTGGAAACTAATTTGTTTTTCAAGAAAATTATTAACCAGAAACATGATATTAATGCAGTACTTGGATATTCATTTCAAGAATATTTTTATACTGGTGCATACAATTATGCAACAAATTTCATTTCAGATGCTATATCTTATAATAATTTAGGTGCTGGACTTAATCAATACCCAGTAGAATCAAGTAAAAACAACAACAGGTTAATATCATTTTATGCAAGAGCCACATATGGTTTTGATAACAAGTACTTGCTAACTGCAACTGTAAGACAAGACGGCTCATCACGCTTTGGTGCTAATAATAAATGGGCGATATTCCCATCTATGGCTATTGCTTGGAAACTTACAGAAGAAGAGTTTTTAAAGGACAATAATGTCTTATCAAATCTTAAATTACGTGCCGGTTATGGTGTCACTGGAAATCAGGGAATTGGCAATTATCTGTCATTGCCGACTTTAAGTGCAGGTGGATATTATTATATTATTGGTGGAACTGCTTATATTGCTGTCGGCCCAAACCAAAATTACAATCCAAATTTAAGATGGGAATCAACTGGACAAATGAATATTGGTTTGGATTTTGGGATGTTACATGACCGGATAAGTGGCAGCATTGATTTTTATAGTAAGAAAACAAAAGACCTTTTATTAAGGTTTGATGTGCCTTCTCCTGCAGAAGTTTCAACCAAAATGGCTAACGTTGGGGGAGTTGAAAACAAAGGTGTTGAATTTGAGCTACAAGGTGTTGTTTTGTCTAAAGAAAATGTGAACTGGGAGATATATGCGAACCTAACTCATAATTCACAAAAAGTGACATCACTTTCAAATGATGAATGGAAAGTAACTGAAATTTATACAGGCAGTTCTAGAGCTGCTGGCTTTAATGTTTCGACTCAAATTATTATACCTGGGGAGCCGTTGGGTTCATTTTATGGTTATAAATATGTAGGCGTTGAGAATGGAGTTCAAAAATTTAAGGATTTGGATAATGATGGGAATATTTTACCAGGCACAGACAGAATGATTATTGGGTGCTCTCAACCTGATTTATTATATGGTATTGGGAGTAAGATAAACTATAGAGCATTAAGTTTTGATTTTTTCTTTAGAGGCATATCTGGAAATCAAATTCTTAATAGCACAGCAATGTTTACACAAAACATATCAGGTTTACCAGGATGGAATGTCCCTAAAGAAGCACTTAATGACGGTGTTAAATATGGAGAAGGTAATAAGTATTCCTCCGAATGGATCCAAGACGCTTCTTTTCTGCGATTAGAGAATGCTACTCTTGGTTATAATGTAAATCTAAAATCAACAAAATTGTTTTCAAAAGTCTATCTCTACATTACCGGTCAGAACTTATTTGTACTGACCAAATACACCGGATTCGATCCTGAGGTTAGTGATGGTGTTGATTTCATGACCTACCCTAAACCTCAAACATATATGATGGGTTTAAGTGTAGAGTTTTAGGTTATTGAGAATAGTACTAAAAAAACGAAAAAAATGAAAATATTCAAAACATTAGCTTGTGCATTCATTTTAATAATGGCTTTTGGATGCACTGATCTGAACGAGACTCTTTATTCTACGATGAGTACCGATACATTTTATCAAACTGAAGAGGAAGTATTATCAGGACTGACAAATGTATATTTAAAATTGATGCGGGTAGAAAACTGGTTTTATTCCTGGCAACTTCAGGAATGTACTACTGATCATGGTATGTGCCCAACAAGGCCTAATGGAGCCTGGTATAGTGCTGGATTTTATTTTCTGCAGCAAGCACATACATGGGACGCTACTAGTAACCGAGCGCAATTCCTATATACCAATTATTATATTGGTATTGCTTCGGCTAATTCATTTATAGAAATTCTTGACAGAGTCTCAATAGAAAATAAGGACGTTGTAATAGCTGAAGTAAGAGCAATACGTGCTTGGGAGTATTTAGCTCTTTGTGATTATTTTGGGAATATTCCTATTGTCACTATGGCAACACTAGATCAAAATAACCTGCCTACAAATTCATCTCGTAAAGAAGTTTTTGAGTTTATTGAGAGTGAATTATTAGACGCTATTGAATTGCTTCCTTCTTTGAAAGACATTAGCAATAGGAAATCATATTACCCTCGTATTGCAAAAGAGACAGCTATGGCCATATTAGCCAGATTGTATCTTAATGCAGAAGTATATTCCGGTACTAATCGTTGGCAAGATTGTATTAATGTTTGCAATCAAATAATCAGTTCTGGAGTTTATTCACTCGCACCAAGTATAAGCGATAATTTTGTGCCTCTCAATGAAAATTGTCCGGAAATTATTCTTTCAATTTCTCAAGATAATGTAAGTAACACCTATGTGGGAGGTGATCTTAATACAGGTGGGAACTGGATCAACCAGTTAAATTTGAAAGACAAATTAAGATATAAATATAATGTAAATTTTAATGGTTGGGGTGGTCCTTGTGTCCAGGAGCAACACTATAATAATTATGACGATGAAGATTATAGGAAATCACTTATTTTGACAGGATTACAAAAATCAGCTAACGGAGATTCTTTAATGTTTATACTACCAATAATCAATGTGCATGGTGCCTCTTACGACGAAGGTTATGTCAATGTGAAGTACGTACCTGATCCTCTTTCTATTGCCGACAGAGGGGGTAGAGGTTTAGGCAGAAATGACATAGTCCTCTTGCGTTATTCAGAAATTTTAATGTCAAAAGCTGAAGCTTTATATCGTTTAGGAAGTGTCGTTGAGGCAACTGAATTGATCAATGAGGTAAGAGCAAGAAACTTTGTAACACCAAAACCATTTGTCAATATGACACTTGATGATATCCTTATGGAGTTTTCAAGAGAATTTTCTTGGGAGTGTAGACGTAGGACAGATTTAATCAGGCATGGTAAGTTTATTACATTAAGGACGCCATGGAAAGATTTTGATGATGAACCATACAGAAATATTTTCCCAATTCCTCTAAAAGAAATTCAGACAAACCCAAATTTAGTTCAAAATCCTGGCTATTAGCTTTTTAATTAATGTTCAGAATAAAATAGGGGCAGAATTTTAATTCACTGCCCCTGTTTATGGTTATCATATACCTAGATAAAATTCAAATTCTTCAATCGAAAAGAAAATTAGGATTATATGAAAAGACGAAATTTAGTTAAACTGGTTCCACTTTCGATGATTGGATATGCCGCATCATCCATAAAATCTAAATTATCGTTATGGGATTCAGATTCTTCCACTATTTATGCTCAGATCAAACAACATGGAGGAACACCTGCATTATTTCTCGATGGTCAGCCCACTCATTATTCCGGAATGTGGGTTTCAGCTCCTTCCCCTACTCACTGGGGTCATGTGGACTGGTCAGCAGAGCATCCAACAGACGGAAATGCCGACACTGCTCAGCGTAATGCTAAAACCGGAACGCATATTTATACTTTTGGTGTAGGAAATGAATGGTGCGGCCCCCGGGAAGGACAGTCAGGGCACTTTGACTTTTCCGGTGTTGAAGCGAGTTTCAGACAAATTCTCAAAACTGATCCGATGGCTCGTCTTCACTTACGTATTCAGCTAGAACAAGGTATGTCCAGACGCGGGGAAGAGGGGTGGTGGCAGAAGGTCTATCCAAATGAATGCGAGGTCACTACTGAAGGAAAAAGGAAGGAACAGTCATATGCTTCTTTGATCTGGCGTCAGGAGGCAAAGAATTTTCTTACAAAATATGTTGAGCATATTAAGAAGATCGGATTGGAAAAGTATGTTATTGCCTACCAGGTTATGGCAGCCCAGTCTGGTGAGTGGACAAAGTGGAATTCTGCCGGTACCGAACATTGCGGTGATTACAGCGAACCAATGCGCTCCCATTTTCAGACATTTTTGTTTGAAAAATACAGGGGGGATATTTCTGCTTTAAGGCTGGCATGGAATAATCCTGAGGTTACTTTTAATACTGCAGAAGTTCCTTCCCAGAAAGAGCAACTCCAGACAAAGCATTATTCATTCAGGGACCCTGACATGGAACAAAAAGTTATTGATTATTTCACATGCATGGCCACACTTTGTTCAGACCTGATTATCGATTTCTGCTGCACGATAAAAAAAGCAACTAATAATAAGGCATTGGCAGGAGTTTTCTATGGGTATACACTATTCGGTCCTTATAATCAGGGTTTTTTTGGAGAAAGAAGTGAGGGGAGCGGCTTTTATGGGGAAGCGGGAGAAGGAAACAGTACGGTATATTCCAAGATACAGAGGAACGGCCATTTAGCATTCCGCCGCATTATTGAATCTCCTTTTATTGATTTTGTTGTTAGTCCTGTAGGGTATGGTTTTCGGGGAATTGGCGGTGATGGGCTGGGAGCTTTTCTGACCGAATCAGTTCGTCTTCATGGTAAGCTCTGTATCGTTGAAGATGATGTTCGACTTCATGATGCACCTCAAAGCAGGTTACAGACTCCGCTCAGATATGGCCGGACAAGAAACCTTCAGGAAAGTATAACCGTCCTCCGCCGAGACTTCGGCAGGGCTCTCATCCATGGACAGGGGATCTGGAGAGCTCCGGTGGCAGCTTATGACTTATATCCTACCCTGAAAAGATTTAATGAATTAGGAACTTTTGCCCTGAACATTGATCGAACTCCGGGGGCTGAAATAGCTGTCCTCGTTGATGAAGAGAGCATGATCTATGAAACACCAAAGTATAATCTCAATCTCGCCAGCATCATCAACCAGATTTTCCAGGGTATATCAAGGCTGGGAGCACCATCAGACTTCTACTTACTTGATGATTTTGTGTATGGGAAGTTGCCTCCGTATAAGCTATATATTTTTCTTAATTCTTATCGTCTTGACAGCATAAGGAGTGAAAAACTTATACATGAGTTGAGGCGAGATAACAAGATAGCGTTATGGATTTACGCACCCGGCTACATTAAGAATAAACCTTCTCTGGAGAACATGAAAGAACTAACCGGAATAAACTTTGCCATTGGTGAACTTCCATGGCCTGCTTTCATGCATGTAATCAACTTCACCCACCCGATTACAAAAGGATTATCGCAGGATCTTTTCTGGAATTTTAATTCATCATTAGGCCCTCTTTTCTGTCTTGATGACCAGGATGCTACAACACTTTGTAATATTGTTTTCTCTCAGGGCAGCGATGTACCAGGCATGGGAATTAAAGTCTTCCCGGATTGGACTTCAATATATTGCGGAGTACCTAATATCCCTGCACAAGTATTGAGAGGAATAGCACGTTTCTCCGGAGTTCATATGTATAGTGAGCAGGGTGATGTGCTACATGCCACCCGCAATTTATTATGTGTCCACACAGTCTCAGGAGGTAACCGGAGCTTTCAGTTGCCACAACAGGTTGAGGAAATATATGACCTGTTCAATAATAAAACGATTGCCAAAAATACAACTTTCTTCAGTGTCAATCTTTCACCCGCATCGACAGAACTTTATTATACTGGTGATCACGAGACCCTTTCAAAATTGAATAATATTTGATACGTTTAATAACCCCATCTTTCTTGAAAGAGTTGAAAATTTTGTTTCCATTATTACTGGGCGTAACGATTAATCCCAATGTTGATTTTGTTGATACTGGCCATTTCGGACTATGGGGTGAAAGCCATTCAGCGCACCCAACCAAAATAAAATATAGTTTGGATTTTATTGGAAAACGCATTGATATATATTGCAAACATTTCAAACATATACTATTTTATATCAGTGATGACTTTGTTGGACCGGATACACCTGGAGAGTGCTTTCCTATAACCAAGTACGCATTGTAAAAAGGAGTTACCATCAGAGATGACAGTGAAAATTTACATTGAATATAAATTCACTCATTATTAATTCAACATAATAATGTCATTTATTAGTTCACATATTTTGTTTTCGCCCTAAATACATTCAACTATGCTTATAAGGAATTTATTATTTGCATTTTTATTTTTGTCTCAGATGCTTGTAGCGCAAAAGGCTTCTATAACAATAGAATCCAGAGATATACTAACTTATCCTTACAGTGATCCCAATCCTGTACCTATTCTAAGTGAAGGAAGAAGCAAGATTTATCCCTATCATTCATTCAATGGATACAGTTTGACGGGTCAAATGCAAAAATGGAAGGTAATAAAACTCGAAAATGATTATATCGAAGTTTATGTTCTTCCTTCAGACGGAGGCAAAGTATGGGGAGCAACAGAAAAATCCACCGGCAAGGAGTTTATTTACAGGAACGAAGTGATAAAATACAGGAATATATCCATGCGCGGTCCATGGACATCAGGAGGTATTGAATTTAATTTTGGATTTATCGGGCATAATCCATCCACTTGTGTTCCTGTAGATTATAAAACAGTAGAAAATGCCGACGGAAGTGTAAGTTGTTTTGTTGGGAGTCTTGATTTACCATCACGCACAAAGTGGTATGTTGAAGTAAGGGTTCCGAAAGACAAAGCATATTTTGAAACGAGATCTATGTGGAGTAATCCAACTCCGCTGCCTCAAACGTATTATAACTGGATGACAGCTGCAGCCGTTGTTACAAATGATCTTGAATTCGCCTACCCAGGAGACCAGGAGATCGGACATAGTGGTGAAGCGGATACCTGGCCTGTTGACAGTGAAGGACGTGATTTATCCATGTACGCTAACAATACTTTTGGGTCCGACCGGTCAGCACATATAGTCGGTGAGTATAATGATTTCATGGGAGGATATTATCATAAATCGGAGTTCGGGTTTGGACACTGGGCCTTATATAATGAGATGCCAGGACATAAACTCTGGTTATGGTCGCAGGCAAGAGATGGCGGAATCTGGGAAGATCTCCTCACAGATTCCGATGGGCAATACATGGAATTTCAGGCCGGACGCATGTTCAATCAATATGGAGGTTCTTCTGCATTTAAAACTCCGATATCACAGACTCCATTCACACCCGGCCTTACAGACCGGTGGAATGAAATATGGTTCCCTGTAAAAGAAATAGGTGGGCTTGTTGATGTTTCGCCCATGGGTGTAATGAATGTTAAACCTGAAAACGGGAAACTTCAGATAGGCATTAATGCCCTGGCTTTTGCAAAGGTAAAGGTGACAGTTAAATCTGACGGTAAAGTTATTTATACCGAGGATATAAAATTCAAACCGATGGACGTTTATAAAACTTCGGTTCCATTGAGTGTAAACGCTGATTATGAGGTAGTTGTTGAAGGTATGAATCTGCAGTATAGCCCATCAAAAAGAAAACTGTTAAGCAGACCTTTCATTTCCTCAATGCCAAAGGATATCATAACACCAACATCTCTTTACCAGGAGGGCATGGAACTAAAAGAAGGCAGAAGTTACAAGCAGGCAAAAGAGCTCTTCAAAAAGTGCCTGCAGAAGGATCCCCTATATATAGACGCCATGTCGGCTTTAACAGAAATATTTTATCGGAGTAATCAGTACGACTCTGCCTTATATTATGCCAATAACGCACTTCAGTTGGATACCTATAATCCTGCCGTAAATTACTTTGCCGGGGTAACCTACTATGCTCAGGGCAATATGATCGATGCACTTGAATCACTGGGTTGGGCTGCCCGTTCGCAAGAATTCCGTTCTACAGCCTATGCACAAATGGCTGCCATTCAATTGCAGCTGGAGAATAAGTCGCTTACTGAACATTATGCCAATCTGGCGCTTGATTACAACCGTAATAATTTTAATGCTCTTGAAGCTCTGACAGTTTATTACCGCAAATCGGGAGAAAAAGATTTGGCCGATAAATGTGTTGAAACAATAAGCACCCTCGATCCTTTGAATCATTTTGCTGACTTTGAGCGTAATCTATTGCATCCTTCAGATGAAAATTATTCACGTTTCACCTCTACTATAACCAATGAGATGCCTTATCAGACTTACCTTGAGTTATGCATGATTTATTATGGATTTGGGCTAAAGAATGATGCTTTAATGGTGTTGGATAAATCCCCTTCCCATCCTTTGATCACTGTATGGAAGGCCTATTTGAAAGATGATCCCTCATTGTTGAATGAAGTAACGACTGCATCCCCAGCATATGTATTCCCTTACCGGACTGAGACTGTTTTGGCTCTGACATGGGCCCTGTCAAAGAACACCAATTGGAAATTCAAATACTATCTGGCTATGAATTATGTCGCTATCCAGCGTGATGAAGATGCCATACGCCTATTCCAATCTTGTGGACAAGAACCGGATTACGCACCATTCTATCTGACCCGTGCTGCCATGTTAAGATCAAAGGATGAAAAACAGGAGTTCATGGATCTTCACACCGCACAAAAACTGGCACCGGATGATTGGCGTACAATTAACAAATTGATCGATTATTATGACTCCCGTCAGAACTATCAGATGACATTGACCATTTCAACAGAGGCAATCAAGAAACTCAAAGATAATCCTGCCCTTGGGATTCAATATGCTATAGCCCTGATAAACAACGGACAATATGCTAAAAGTCTCAAAACACTCGAAGGTATGAACATTTTGCCCTCTGAAGGGGCCAGACTTGGTAAGGTTGTTTTCGAACAGGCAAGTCTGTTTTTATCCATGGACCTGATAAAGAACAAGAAGTATGGGGAAGCCATCAAAATGATTGAAAAGTCAAAAGAGTGGCCTGAAAATCTGGGAGCAGGAAAGCCATTTGATGTTGACACCCGAATTCAGGATTACCTTAAAATCTTCTGCCTTGATAAACTGAATCGTAAGAGTGAAACTACAGTGTTGCAGAAGTCAGTAATTGATTACACTAATCAACAGATGGCGCCTTCATTTAGTAACATTTTGGCGATAAAACTTCTTATGGAGAAGGGAGAAAATGAAGCAGCAAATACTTTAATTCAGAAAATGGGCAATTCGGATAATCCAGTTCAAAAATGGGTGGTTGCTACAAGTAAAAAAGATCAGGCAGCGATTAGTGATCTCGAAAAAGAGTTTTCGAAAAATACTGATTTTATGATCCTTAAGAAACTTAATGAAGTTACGAATAAATAGGTATTATACTGGCATTTACATTTGAATCCACCCTAATAAGAATATATAAATTCAGTGTTTAATTAAAAATATAATTGAGTAAAACATTCAGCTATAAAAATAATAACCATTAAACCATCTTCATATGAAAGTGAAAAAAAACAAGAATTTTGACGGTATCACCCGTCTTAAGGTCGACCCTTCAAACGGTGTAAGATCAAGATTACAAAATGATCATAATTTAGTCCCAAACTTGACTACGTGCCAACGTTTTATAATCATGTTAGTCACAGGTATCGTAATATTGATTCTTCCACAAATCACATTGGGGCAATCACCAGTCACAATTCGCGAGGTCGACGAAGTCATCCCGACATATTTGGCCGGTCCGCCGGATCCGAATCCAATGTTCTTCTTTGGCAAAGGATCCCAAGGTGCTGAGGGTCGTATCTATCCTTATCCACTATACGACAATCTAACGAACAAAAAAAGTGAAAAGACCTACCGTGTCGTTTATCTGGAGAATGAGTTTATAAAGGTAGGGATTATGCCCGAAATCGGAGGCCGGGTAATCTCAGCTATAGATAAGACCAACAATTACGATTTTGTCTATCATCAGCATGTCATCAAACCTGCACTTATTGGTTTGATTGGAGCATGGATTTCAGGTGGTATTGAGTGGAACATACCTCATCACCATCGTGCATCCACATTTATTCCTGTACAGTGGAGCAGGGAGGATAACCCTGACGGTAGCAAGACAATCTGGGTTGGAGAGCTGGAAGTACGGCAACGTATGCGTTGGGCAGTTGGTTACACATTATATCCGGGCAGCTCAATACTTGAATGTAAAATGCGCATTATTAACCGCACCCCGGTTGAAAATACAATGCTATGTTTCGCCAACATCGCTGTAGGCCCTAATGATGACTATCAAGTCATATTCCCGCCGAGCACACAATGGTCGACTGGTCACAGCAAACGCAGTTTTCAACCCTGGCCCGTCACCAACGGTAATGACGTAAGCTGGTACAAAAACAATAGAGGTTCTGCCTCATGGTTCGCTGTTAATTATGAGGATGATTTTGTCGCCGGATATGATCACGGGAAAAATGCAGGTATTTTGAGCGTCGCTGATCACAACATTGTTCCAGGCAAAAAATTTTTTACCTGGGGTGTAGGATCTATGTGGGATAAAATTCTCACTGATACCGATGGCCCCTATCTTGAAATAATGGTAGGCTCTTATTCAGATAATCAACCTGACTATTCATGGTTACAACCCTTTGAAGAGCGATCGTTTGAAATGTCATTGTTTCCCTTCCGCGGTATTGATGGTGTTAAGAATGCCAATCTGGATGCTGCCGTTAATCTCGATATCATGGATGACAACGCAATATTCGGATTTTATACAACAAAAGCTTATCCGAATGCAACTGTATTTCTTAAAGCGGGCAGTAAAGTTCTTCTCGAAGAACAGATATCAATCAATCCCGGTAAGCCCTATGCAAAACAGGTAGCCTTACCCGCTGGCCTCGATGAGCATGACGTACGCGTTTCGATCTCAGCCGGGGGGAAAGAACTTGTTGCATATTCTCCAATCCGTTTACAACCAACATCCAGACCTGAGGGTGTCGCAAATGTGCGCACTACTACAGATATTGAAAATGACGAAGAGCTTTTCCTTGCCGGCCAGCGTATTGATCAATTTCACAAACCCACGCTTGATGCAGATCCTTACTGGGAAGAGTTGCTCCATCGTGATTCAGGAAACATTTCCGCAAATACAGGAATGGGTCTGCTGAGTTTAAGGAATGCCAGGTACACCCTTGCAGAAAAGTATTTCAATAAAGCTCTTGAGCGTCTTCTTTTTCAATACACATCACCTAAGAATGTCGAACCATATTATTATCTGGGCGTTGCTCTTAAGGCTCAGGGACGTTTTGACGAAGCATTCACTGCATTCTATAAAGCTACATGGAAACAGGAATGGAAGGCCCCTGCATATTTTTTATTAGCTGAAATTGCTATGATGCGCAATGATTTCCCGGCTGCTTTAGATTTTGTTGATCGCTCATTGGATGCTAACGCGCTTAATATTCGGGCCTATGGTCTTAAAGCGTCTTTACTACGACACCTCGGTCGTACCGATGAAGCCATCAAGCTGGTTGCCTTTGCTAAGGATAAGTGTGATCCTCTCGATGCACGTCTCATGGCGGAGGAATGGCTTGCTACTAAAGATGAAAAAGCCTTCCAAACGCTCTTCTCAACATTGAACGACCACCCTGCTAATGAACAGGAAATTGGAGCCGAATATTTTGGTTGCGGGCTCTGGAGCGATGCTGTTACTGTTTTATCGCAGGTTATCACAACTGCTTCAAACAAGGCAGATATTTCTCCTATGGTGTACTACTATCTTGGATATTTTGCTGAAAAGATGGGAGAGCCTACGAAAGCTGCTGAATATAGGATGCAAGCCAGCCTCCAATCACCGGAATATGTTTTTCCCTTCCAGCAAGAAGCCATCACTGTGTTGCGCAGTGCCATTGAAGCAAATCCGAAGGACGCTCGTGCTTCTTATTACCTTGGCAATTTACTTTACGACTGGCAACCTGAAAATGCTACTGCTCTCTGGGAAAAATCCTCTGTTTTAGACCCTACTTTTCCCATCACATGGAGAAATCTTGCGATAGCATATTCACATCAGGATGCTGATGATTCAAAGAAAAAGGCAATCGCTTGTATGGAGAGGGCTGTAAACGTCAGCAACCCCTACCCAACGCATTTCGCAGAGCTAGATCAACTTTATAAAAGTGAAGGTATCCCTGTAGAAAAGCGCCTGGCATTATTTGAAAAGAATCAAAAGACTGTCATGAGATATGACGAGGCACTTGGAGACCTGATCAATCTAAAGACTTTTGTTGGTAAGCCTGACGAAGCTATTCAGCTGTTAAGTAGCCGTATCTTCAGTATCTGGGAAGGTGGCAATGCATTTAACACAGGACAAGCCTGGGCAGATGCTCATCTGGTTAGAGGATTGAAGAATTTTGAAAAGAAAAGGTACCATGACGCGCTGATTGATTTCCAGATGGCACTCACTCCTCCTGAAAATCTGCGGGCTCAAAGTGGACGTAGTTCACGTCAGGTTCAAATTGCTTACTGGACAGGCTGTGCATATGCTGCTCTTGGAGAAAAGGACAACGCAATAAAATCATGGAATGAAGTTGTTGAATCCGGTTCACAGACTATCAGACCTGGTTCCGGTGGTGGTGGGCGTGCTTTTGATGACAATCCGCTTGCACAGAAAGAACAACGTTATTATATCGCGCTTGCTCAGAATAAACTTGGTTCCACTGATAATAGCGAGGCTTTGTTCCGTGAACTTGCTGCTACAAATACTGCCTCAATGTCAAACCAAACAGGTAATGACGGCGATCCACAATTTATTTCTTTCAGCCGGTTACCTTCCAACGATAATGAAGTAATCTCACATTATATTTCCGGCCTCGGGTATACCGGTCTCGGTAACAATAGCAAAGCACGCGAAGAGTTTAACGCAGCTCTTGCAGCCTCACCAGATTTCCTAAGTGCAAGGATAGCTCTTGACCAACTCAAATTTTAAAAATGAACGAATACAATAATAAGAATGAAATGCATAAAGGGTTAATCAAGTTTTTGATGTATTATATCCTCTGTCGAAGAAATAAAAATTTAAGAAAATTACTTAATGTGAAAACGCCTTGTGAAGCTATCGAAAAATGATCCGAAATTAAACATGAAATATTTTACGAAAGCCTTTGGATTTATAACGATGTTTTAGTTTTGAAAACTATTAATCAAACAAGTTATCATCAACAACCTTGTGAAACTTAACACTAAAAAATTGAAATTATGAAAAAAAATCTTTCACGCCGTAAAGCCATCACTTTGGGGGTTAAAACAAGCATGGGGTTGATTTTTCTGCCCTCTCTACCCACCTATTCATTTGCAACTGATAAAAATAAGCGACAGTTGCAAATCTTTGATATTCTTAAGTATAATGCGGTTGGAGATGGTATTACCCTGGATACATCTGCTATTCAGCGAGCCATTGATGATGCCGCGAAAACAGATGGAGGGGCACAGGTGCTACTGCCTGGTGGCCATCGTTATCTTACAGGTAGTCTTGAATTAAAGGGTGGCATTGATTTTCACCTTGAGGGGGATGCTGAATTGTTAATCAGTACTAACCAGGAAGATTATTTAAAAAGGAGGAGTGTAATCACAGCAAATGAAGCTCACGGACTTACTTTCTCAGGCACTGGCAGAATAAATGGGCGCGCATCTGAATTCATGGCCTATTATGATAAAGAACTTGAATGGTGGAGACCTGCAGGTTGGAGACCAAGACTCTTTCAACTTATTGGATGCAAGGATCTTCAGATAAAGGACATTACCTTGATGGAGGCTCCGGCATGGAGCCTCCATATGATTGGTTGCGAAAGTGTTCTCATCGATAATCTTAAAATCCGTAATAACCTTGAGGTACCGAACTGCGATGGTATTGTTCCAGATCATTGCCGGGATGTTGAGATCCGCAATTGTAATATTATCTGTGGTGATGATGCAATTGTGGTGAAAACAACACAAAGAGAAATAGATTATGGCCCTTCGGCAAACATCTGGGTTAAGGATTGTGTGATTGAGACACAGGATTCGGGGCTGGTAATAGGGGCGGAAACTTATCAGGATATCCATACAATCCGCTTTGAGAATTGTGAAATCAAAACGTGTAGCCGGGGTCTCAGTATTAATCATCGTAATGAAGGAAACATATATGATATTGATTTTAATAATATCACCTTTGTTTCCCGTTACCACTCCTTACCTTGGTGGGGTAAAGGTGAAGCAATCACTCTTACGGCCATTCCGCTTACCCCGGGAGCAAAAATTGGTACAATCCACGATATTCGGTTTAATAATATTAAAGGTATGGCTGAAAACAGTGTCCGCGTAAGTGGAACAGAAGAAAGTCGAATTCAGAATATTACATTTGAAACTGTCGACATTCTTTTCGACCGATGGACAAAACACCACGGCGGACTATTTGATAACCGTCCAACTACAGCATATCCTGATATCGAACCTCATGGTAATCCGGGATTCCTGATACGGTTCGCGGATAATGTTGAACTGAATAATTGCAGTGTCAGCTGGGGGAAGAAGCGAATCGAACGTCTTATGATTAACAGGGAAAGAACCTTTAAACCGGATTTTTTCACATATGCCCTTGAAGCGTACAATGTTACCGGTCTAAAATATACTAATTTCAAAGGAGAATCGGCACATCCGGAACGCTTTAAAGCTATATCAATTCATTGAGACACAAAATAGGAATTGTTGAACTCTTTTTTATCATTAATTTTCTTCAATCATGTAGTTGGCTTAAACTTTTTGTAACAATTCAGACTGTAACTCTTGTTGAATAGCTTGTTATACAATTATTTGAAAAACTAATCCTAAGTGCGTTAAATATATGGTTCGGAAAGCCGGATACACCTATTGGATCATTATCGGATTGCTTCTCCTCGCGACATCACTGAGTTTTCTAGACCGCCAGGTGCTTTCGGTATCCATATTAAAGATCAAAGAAGATCTGGATATTACAGATATTGACTATGGTTTCATTAACGCAGGATTCCTGGTTAGTTATGCAATAATGTTCACATTAGGTGGAGTCTTAATCGACCGTTACGGAAGTCGCCTTGGATTAGCCTTTTCTGTTGGTTTCTGGTCTTTTGCAACTCTTTTGCATAGCTTAGCCAACAGTGTATTCCAGTTTGGTTTATTCCGTTTTTTTTTAGGAGTTGGTGAAGGAGGTTGTTTTCCGGGTGCCATTAAAGCAGTTGTGGAATGGGTTCCCAAAAACAAACACGCTCTTGCTAATGGAATTGCGATTGGAGGATCTGCTATAGGAGCAGTGGTGGCCCCTCCGTTATGTGTTTACTTATTAGGAGCTGTCGGATGGAGAGCTGTGTTTCTTATTACAGGTGGGTTTGGATTCATCTGGTTGACAATCTGGCTGATCTTTACTAAGGAAGCAAAACACCCTGCAATGTCATCAAGCGAAAAGATCAGTAATAGAGAGCAAAAAGAAAAAGAAAAAGAAAAAGTAAAATTCCGAACATTACTTAAGAATAAAGAGGTATTAGTATTTGTTATAATCAGGTTTATCCTGGATCCGATCTTTTACTTTTACATGTTCTGGATACCAAAGTATTTGAATGAGAGCCATTCATTGTCGCTAGAAGTTATAGGAGGAATTTTATGGATCCCTTTTCTTGCCCTTGGCTTTGGAAATATTTTAGGAGGATGGCTTTCTGATTTTGTATTCAGAAGAACATCGAACCTTAACCTTGCAAGAAAAATTGTTATGGGTACCGCTGCTGCATTAACAATTCCTCTTGTAACTGTAGGTTATATCCACTCCTATGTCCTTATAATTGTATTTATGTCGCTGGCATTTTTTGCCCATGGTTTATGGATCACGAACTATATTACTTCAATAAGTGATGTTTTTGGAAAACTTGTTACTTCAACTGTTGTAGGATTATCTGGTTCGGCAGGTGCTATATCTTCACTGGTACTTAATCCTTTCATAGGGTATATGGTAGCCAAATTTTCGTATAACCCTATGTGGTGGTATGCAGGTGTTATGTACCCTGTGGCTTTTATCATCTTTCTCTGGTTTATTCCCAGGATTCAACCGAAAAGTTTGTATGCAATAGCTGTTTAGTTATATATTTATAGTAGAAGTGGAACTTAAACTGATATTTAAAATATTGATAATATGATTTTTAAAAATAATTTTAGTTCTCCCAGAACCAATAAATCTTCAACGGTAAGGATTGGAATATTTGGTGTGGGATATGATAAGTACTGGGAACAATTTCCGGGACTGTATGAGGAATTGATGGAAAAACAGGCAAAGTTCATGAGTAAGTTTTCTGATAAGAATGCAGATCTGATTGATTTCGGAATGGTTGACTCTCCGCTCAGGGCCTATGAAGTATTAAAAGATATTGAAAGTGCCAGTCTTGACCTTCTGTTTTGCGATATGCTGACATATGCAACTTCCGGAACATTCGGGATCATTATCAAGACTCTCAATATTCCTGTTGTTCTGGTTGCACTGCAATCCTTAAAAGCTCTGGACTATGCAAAAGCCACAACGTATATGCAACTGGTTAATGATGATGTCTGTTCTCTTCCGGAATTTGCAGGAGTCGCAGTACGAATGGGGAAGAGAGTTCCGGAAATGATTATCGGAACATTGAACGATGACCCTGAAGTAGACCAGCAGATCGATGAATATTACCGTATTGCAAGAGTCTTACACGACCTGAAGAACTCACAACTAGGTCATCTGGGACATCCGATAAATGCTATGCTTGATATGCATACCGACGCAACAATGCTTACTTCATTTTTTGGAAGCCATATTGTCCAATGTGAAGGTAACCAGTTAATGAAAAGTTACGATAGTGTCTCAGAGGAGGAAATTGAAGAGGCTGAAAAGCATATCCTTGATTTTTTTGATACTCCCGATCCGGTATCTGATCCTTTATCCATGAAACTCACTAAAGATGATTTACGAATCGCAGCAAAGGTAAGTGTGGCACTGGAGAATTTTATAAAAACCAATCATCTTAATGGACTGGCCTATTACTATGATGGTCCGGAGGATAGCGAGCTTCGAAAGGTAATGTCAAACCTCATTGTAGGAAATTCGCTGCTAACAGCCAAACATATTCCTATGTGCGGTGAATCTGACCTTAAAACCCTTATAGCTCTGCTTATTTTTGACAGGTTGGGCATTGGCGGTAGTTTTGCTGAGTTTCATCCGATTGATTTTAACGGAGGTTTTGTATTGGTTGGGCACGATGGTCCTCATAATATTTCGATTGCCGACGGTAAACCTGTTCTCAGGAGTCTTAAAAAGTATCATGGAAAGCCGGGTAAAGGTGCCGGCGTTGAGTTTAAAATAAAAGAAGGCCCTATTACTATGTTGTCAATTAATTCAACTTATGAGGGTAAGTTCAAATTCATTATTGCCGAGGGGGAATCTATACAGGGGCCTATTCCGGCAACAGGCAACACTAACACCAGGGGCTTTTTTAAACCCGATATCAAAACATTCCTTAAAAACTGGATGAATGAAGGTCCAACGCATCATTTTGCACTTGGCATCGGGCATCATGCAAAAACTATTAAAAAAATTGCACAATATTTTAATATTGATGCAGTAATTATTTCAAATAATGAGAATTAAATTCTAATTCAGTGTGAGATTAATAATAATGTTCATCATATATGAAAATACGGAATGTAATTAAACTGGTTCCACTTTCGATGATTGGATATGCCGCATCATCTATAAAATCTAAATTATCGTTATGGTATCCTGATTCTTTCACTATTTATGCTCAGGTCAAACATAATGGCGGAATACCTACACTATTTTTAGATGGTCATCCTACTCATTATTCCGGCATTCGGGTTTCTGCTCTTTCACCCACCCATTGGGGTCACGTGAACTGGTCAGAAGAGCATCCATTAAACAAGGATTCAAATACCGCACAGCGCACAGCTAAAACATGTACCCAAATTTATGCTTTACTTTTTATCATCTGCAGTATATTCATTTATTGTTCCTGTTGCGCTCAATCAATTGTCAACGAGGGATATGGCGATTACTTGTTAGTGCTTAAAGGAGAGTTTCAGATGGGTGATAATTATAATGAAGGAGCAGCTCATGAAAAACCTGTTCATACAGTATACCTGGACAATTATTACATCGGTAAATATAAAGTAACCAATGGTGAGTACAAGAAGTTCATGGATGATTGTGGATATGCCACCGAAATTTACTGGAGTGCAGGAGGGTACAATACTTGTGGTACCAGGCCGCTTTATTGGGATAATCCAACATATAGAGGAGGAGGAATACCGGGAAATGAGAAATTTCCTGTAATCGGGGTGAACTGGTATGAGGCAAATGCATATTGCCTATGGCTATCCATGAAAACAGGCAAAGAATACAGACTGCCAAGGGAAGCTGAATGGGAAAAGGCTGCTCGAGGGACAACCCAGAGAAAGTACCCGTGGGGGAATAGCTTGGATGGAAGCTATGCAAACTATGATAATAGTGGAGATCCTTTTGATAATATCACTCCGGTGGATTATTATGATGGAGACGCACACGATAATTTCCAGACTCACTGTAATGCTTCTCCTTTTGGCGTTTTTGATATGGCCGGTAACATATGGGAATGGTGCAGTGACTGGTATAATAGTGATTATTATTCAGGTTCTCCGTCTTTTAATCCTACAGGTCCTGCATCGGGGAAGAATAAGGTCATTCGTGGAGGAAGCTGGAAAAGTGTCCCCGCCACCCTTCGATCTTCAAATCGGGGTGGCAACGATCCTCCCGTTTTAAAAACTTTTACACTGGGTTTCCGTTGTGTCCGCGAATATTGAACATACCTTCGTCTGACAAAGCTTTTCAATACTAAATATTAATACTCCTGAATTCACTAATAAATGTAACTTTTAATGGTGAAAGTTAAATACTCCCCTCCCTCAAACCACAGGTTTATAAAAATAAGTTTTTCTTTCTTTTGATTTTTCTCTTGTAAATGCTCCTTCAATCAGATTGTAGGTTCTGTCAAGACTCCTGAAAGGACTCGTTTTGGTTTTGACAGGTTCTGGAGGCTGATTCTCCGCCGAGTGCAAAAGCAAATTACGGTAAAATCCTGAAATAGCCTCTGTTTCAGGATTTTTCATTTTTACCCAATATTATCAGAAACATGTTATTAATAGTAAGGTGCAAAAGCCGGACGTCTTGACCACATTTGGCCGGTCAGATTACAATTAACATATATAACTATATAACAGGCATTTAACTCCGGCGTTAGTGGTCAATATTATCCGGCTAACTATGGTCAAAGCTACTGGCTTTTCCACTTACTATCTTACAGGACAAATATCAACCTATTATTTTGAAAATAAAATATTGGAAATTAAAAAAGAATTTTGTAACTTACTGTGTGATAATTATTTAAAAGTGTTACAGTGACACCCGCTGAGCTTTTTAAGGATGTATTGAAATAACCGTAAAAGAAGCGATTTGCGCGGCTTGTCCCTTTAGATATACAGTAAGGTTACTCCAGACAGATAATGCTTCCTTCCTATTAGGATAAAGCAGAGAATAATATTTTCAGCAACTATCCTGGCAGTCCCTTTAAACAAATATGGTCCCCTTTGGTCATCTCGTAAGCCTTCTGGCTTCGGTTCATTGAATCGGTATAATTGACAAACAAAATTATATCACGATTTCTAAACAATTAGAAATCGGTATAAGAGGTATCGCCAAAGTTGGCGACATTAAATTCACCTGAACAGGAAAGCTCCTCAATATCCCTATAAGAGGAATTTGCTATCATTATTTTTCTTTCACCTCAATAGCCCATACCCCGCCAGGCAGCTTCCTTGCTTTATGATCGCTCGGAAGCATGTTTTTTATGCACCTGCGAATAATGGTCCTTGCAGATACCTTCTTGCCTGCCATCTTAAAGGCCTTGCTGTATTCGGCTGGGGTGAGGATCATGCCTTTTTGATATTTCTATCAAAAATAAGAAATAAATCCGGTGCACGTGTACCGCTTTCTATTGATCCAACTGATTTCGGGAAATTCGTAACTTTGATTTTCAAAACCTATAATTATAAATACTATGAAGAAATTATTAATTCTTGTATTGACTCTTACGACATTGTTTTTTATTAGTTGTGGGAAGGCTAAGAAAAATTTAGCAACGAGTATTATAAATTCTTACGCACAAGCAGTAAAAGAAGAAGATGAGATGACAATGAATGAGGTATTTCCTGATATAAAGTATTTTGAGCAGTATCCTTTAATTGATAGAGTGGAAATAACGGAAATGGAAGTAGATAAAGATAATGTAATGGCTTTGTGTACTTTATATTATACGACTGGATTAGGTAAGAATATTGAGCAAGAGATTAAGTTCCTTGTAAATACTCAGGACAGTACAATTATCAATGTATTAGGATATTTAACAAGAAAAGTGAGAAATGAGTTTCTTGAAAGTGGATATTTTACACAATTTCCTGATTTGAAGCCTAATGAGAATGATATGGATGTAAATTATGTAAAGAATGCAAAGATAGCGTGGAATAGAATTAATGGGTACGAGTATTATGCCAAAAAAGCCATTGGAGAAAGAACAAAAGCATCACTTAATATTAACTATAAGAAACGTTTAGAGTATGGAATTATAGAACGTTATTCTAATGTGACAATCAATTTAAAAATTTCAAATAACTCAGATTTTGAATGTAAATATTCTTATAAAGATAACAGTGTAGAATATCAGTATACTTTTCCATCTCCTTTTAAAAGCAGTGATAAGATTTATGGTTGTGAAGGTACTTTTACTATAAAACCTCAAGAGACTATTAATCAATCATATAAATTTAGTGGTAGTAATTATATGTATCCCTTAAAAAAAGAAGATATTGAATTTAAACTCGAGATTGGAAACACCGATGAGGCTATTAAAATTGTTGAGAAATATTATGATGAAATCGTTAAGAAATTGATACTTGCAGGAGAGAAAGATTTTTGGGATGACAGTTATCATTACAAAATAATATTTGAATAATAATCTGTGGATTAGTTTCAAACCTGTTTGTATCATATAAGGTTTGAGGGTTCTCAGAAATGGCACTCTTTTTTTATTCCTGGCCCGCACACCGTATTGTGAAATTGCACCATTTGGTGCAAGATTTGCTCCAGTACTAAGTGAATCCGTCAAACAGGTTAAATGATCCCTTTCCGATAATACCCTGTCCACTCTCCATGAGATCGTGCCTTAAATCGCTTTGTTTTAAGTCATTTTTTTCGGGTAGGGTGTACCCACCATGCAAATCGTATGCTGATACAATAAAGAGGGGGCCTTTATGATCATGTCCAACAACAACACTGATCAATGCCAGAATCGGCATATTTGGAAGCCCCCCGGATTCAAAGATAATTTTTTTAAATAAGAAGCCAGCACCCGAAAGTCAATGTTCTGCAATAGATTTCCCGAACGGGATAAGATGCTGGCCAGTATCAAATATCTGAAAAATCTTTTAAGTCTGGAACTCAAACCAGGATTTTTATTAATAAAATACTTTTGTTTTAAGTTATTCTCTTTCATACCTTTGATAAGCCCCTGAAAGATCATTTTATTTATTATTTAATCTTTAAAGCTATGTATGGAAATGATTACACAATTCTTGCAGGGCTAATAGGACTTGCAGCCTTGATTACCTTTTTTGTAATGGCATTCAAATTAAGTAAGATTGCCAGAATTGCAGAGATGTTTCAAAATGCTTATCTTACCGGATCCGAAAACATGATTAACGTTAAATGCGATAAATGCGGGAAGGAATTTAAGGCATCCAAAGAATTAAGTGTTGTGAACTGCCCGGAATGTAAAGCTATAAACCGAGTGAAGCAATAATAAACTATAACGAGAGTCTTTATATTTGAATGCTTAAGATGACAAAATTGATGAATTTTACAATTTGTCTGGGAATATTGACTCTATTATATGTTTAGATTTTTTTGAGATATTTAAAAAATATGTATAACTTGCTCAATTAAACCCCTTTTGGATTTGTTCTGCATATCTGCATTATCTTAATTATGATCATAAACAATAATAATACTGTTTTTGAAACCATCATTAAATGGCAGATAATAAAAAATATTTAAATCCTCCCCTAGTTGAGGCTATTTTTGAACTGTTTTATAGAACCACTGAATGGTCTCCTGTAATTCCGGGTTTGTTCTATAATGAGATAAGGAATAATTTTCCAACCATCACAACTAGTCACGGTAATTTTAATATACCTTTTGACCCAAAAATGATAATGATTGGTGGGGTAGGTGGTGAAATAGCTCAGTATAAAAGCGAAGGCAATGATACTGTTGTTCAATTATCAAGCAATTTTCTATCTGTTAATAAATTACCAGCGTATGTAAGTTGGGAATCTTACAAAGAATTGATAGATAATACAATTATGGCTTTCAGAAAGAGTTTTAATAAATTTGAAGTCAATAGAATAGGTCTAAAATTTATTAATAAAATAGATATAGGCGATTCCCATTCCTTTACTAATTTTAAAAAGTACTTTGATATATATCCAATTATCCCTGACGACATAACAAAAGAGATAAATGCAATACAATTTTCATTTGAATCACCAATAATTAAAGATACTGAGATACTTGCAATTTCTTTAGCAACATTACAAAAGGAGGCGAAGTATAACTCGCCTGTTTTATTGCAATTGTACATGACTAGAATAAAAAATATCTCAGAAATAATTATTGAAGATTGGATTGAAAAGGCACATTTAGTATTACGAGATACTTTTGAAAATAGCATAACTAAATTATGCAAAAAAGAATTTGACAATGTCTAACTATAATTATACTCCAGCAAACTATTTTATTTCATCAGTACTTTCTCAAGAGAAGAAAAAAGAAGAAAGTAAAGAAAATAGTACAGAAAATCTAGAAGGGAAGCCTTTTCTAGATTCTGGATATTTGCTCTCAATCGAACTTAAAAGGAATGAGATAAAGAAAAAACTGTCTGAATTTTTTGAGTTCGATGATGATAAATTTATGTTTGATTTCTTAGCATCAAATAATGATGTTTTACAAGCGTTACCACACTTAGCTAGATATATTTTGATTCATGTTAGTAATGTTACCAAACTTTCAGTTTATTTATTAAATGAGAGCACAACGTGGAAAACATTCTTTATTAATATTTATTCAAATGCATCCTGGGAAGAAACTAATAGAATATCTGAAAATATTTTTAATGCTTTATTTGAATCACATCAAACTGTTTTTGATAAGATAAATTTTAACTTTTGCCAAGTATGAACTTTGACCCTAGCTTGTTTATAAATGTTGCAAAGGAATTAAATAGTACAGCGAAAACTGAAGAATCGTATAGATCAGTTGTAAATAGAGCATATTATGGTGCATTTGGTTACCTTAAAAACAAATTAAATATTGCTGATTATGGACCAAGCTCTCATCAAACTCTAATTGATTGTTTTAGAGTATCATTTGATAGAGAACAAAGAATTATTGGGAAAAAGCTTGAAGCTCTTTTTGAAAATCGAAGGCATGCTGATTATAAATATAATATTGAGTTTAAAGGTCATTCTAGTCAGTACTGTATTGAAGAAGCAGAAAAAATAATTGAAATGTTTAATAAACTTAATAAAGCCATTTAATAGACTATACTTTTCGAGGTTTTTGTTTTAAATAACTTTATTAAGAAACAACGATTGAGGGGAGTTATCCGAGAGGGTGGTTCCCTGTTTGTTTTATGAAACTCTGATAAAAAGGGTACATTATATAATTCCCAAGGAGATTATTCCTTAAATGGCATCGGAAGGGGCAAAATAGCCCTTAAAAAGCTTTCTATGTATTCATTTGTGTATTCAAATAAAAACAGTTATGAATTTCATTTTCATAACTGCTTCATTTTCTAGTAGCGAGAGGGGGGATTGAACCCCCGACCTCATGATTATGAATCATGCGCTCTAACCATCTGAGCTATCTCGCCCTTCGTCCGCCGTAGCCTTGGCGTAGGAGGAATTCGTCCGCCGTAGCCTTGGCGTAGGAGGAATTCGTCCGCCGTAGCTTCAGCAAAGGCGGATGTTTTGCGGGTGCAAATATAATCAGTTTGAAGTTAAATAACAATAAGAAATTTTTATGTTATGATATTTTTTCTATATTGCATAACAGTATTGAAAAAACTCCTGATGAGACTGAAATACGAGCTCGAATATACATTAAACTGCTCTCCTAAAGTCCTGTTTTCCAGACTAAGTACACCTGAGGGACTTTGTGAATGGTTTGCTGATAATGTAACTGTTGACGGGGATATATTTACTTTTTTCTGGAATAAGTCGGAACTCAGGGCAAGACTGGCAGCTCTCAAGGAGAACAAATTCGTAAGGTTTGAATGGCTCGATACCGATGACGATGAGTCTAACTATTTTGAATTCAGGATCAATATTGAAGAACTCAGCGGCAGCCTTGCCCTGATCATAACCGATTTTGCAGAAACTGAAGAAAAAGATGATGCTGTCTCGCTGTGGGATACGCAGATTACTGATCTGAAAAGACTGCTCGGTATATGAGGAACGGTGTAGCGGTGTAATGGTGCAAGGGCTATTATCGAATTCACTGATTATTTTAAAGATTGCTTCGTCCCGCTGTCGCGGGACTCGCAATGACAGATTATACTAGACCATCTTGTTTTGTTCATAATAAGATATATATATTAAGTAACTAGTCATTGCGAGGAGTCCCGATATTTATCGGGACGACGAAGCAATCTCTATACACTAATACCTGACTTAATAAGTATGATTTATACCAAAAATCAAGTACTTTTGCGATCAAATTCGTTATCCGGTGAAGAAACTTGACTTATTTGTCCTGAGATCATTTATCGGGCCTTTGATACTAACATTCTTCATTGTGCTCATCATTTTATTATTACAGTTTCTGTGGATGTATATCGATGAGCTTGCCGGCAAAGGACTTGACCTTAAGATAATTTCAGAATTACTGTTCCAGTTTTCCCTGTCATTTGTTCCGACTGCACTTCCCCTGGCAATCCTCCTGGCTTCTCTGATGACCTTCGGTAATATGGGTGAATTCAGCGAACTCACAGCACTAAAATCATCCGGGATACCTCTTCAGCGGATAATGAGACCTTTGATTGTGCTGATCTCTTTACTGGTGCTGGTGTCATTCTTCTTTTCAAACTTTATTCTCCCCTATTCAAACAAACAGGCCAGGCTCCTGCTCTACGATATACGACGCAAACGTCCTGATATCAACCTTCAGGCCGGTTCATTCAATAATGATATAGACGGTTTCAGCATCAAAATAACATCAAAAGATCCTTTTACAAACCGTCTTGATAACCTTATTGTATATGACCACCGCAACAAAAAGGGAAACATAGCCGTAATATGTGCCGATTCCGGCTATATAAAGGTCACAGCAGATGAAACAGCACTGATAATGACACTTTACAACGGGGAATCTTTCTATGAACTGGAAGAAGAGAATCCGGGAGTGGATCAGAAAAGATATCCCTCAAGGAAAGATACTTTTAAGGAGCAGACAATAGTGCTCGGGCTGTCAGGATTTGAACTGGAACGAAGCGGGGATGACCTGTTCTCATCCAGCTCATGGAGACTTAACATGTCGCAGCTCGCACATTATATAGATTCCCTGAGCGGAAAATATTCAGCAAAACAGATCTCATGGGTAGGTGATTTCGCCAAGACAAAGATCTTTGTTGAACAGCAGGGCTCAAGAAGCGAATCAGTAAAAAGAGATCTTCAAAAACTGACCACATCAGCAAAGTCGTTCGATGCCCGGAGGGTATTTGACTCGCTCTCAGTTACCAATAAGAGGACAGCTCTGTTGAGAACAATAGAACAATTGAAGGATGCAAACCTTGTCCTTACTGACAATATAGAATCACTGAAGTTCGAAATCAGATCGATCAACCGGTACAAAGTCGATTGGCACAAAAAGCTTACTCTTCCTGTTGCCTGCCTGATATTCTTCTTTTTCGGAGCACCCCTGGGCGCCATAATAAGGAAAGGAGGACTGGGCACTCCTGCCGTTATTTCTATTTTTTTCTTTGTGATCTGGTATGTTATCTCACTATCGGGCGAAAAACTTGTGGAGGAAGATCTGATAAGCGGAATTGCCGGAATGTGGGCATCATCTTACATACTTCTGCCCATTGGATTCTTCCTGACCTATAAGGCATCAACTGATTCAGTTATTATGAACATTGAGACCTATCTGACATTTTTACGCAGAATTAAAGACTATATATACAGGATTACATTCGTTGGAACGACAGTTAATCCTGAAAACAAATCAGAAGAGAATGGGTAATTTCAAATTGAATACCATTGAAGAGGCTATTGAGGATATAAAGAACGGCAAGCTCCTGATAGTGGTTGACGATGAAGACCGTGAGAATGAAGGAGATTTCATATGTGCTGCTGAACTGATCACTCCGGAGACTGTTAATTTCATGGCGAAACACGGACGCGGACTGATTTGTGCTGCCCTGCCCGAAGAAAGATGTGAAGAGCTTGACCTGGACCTGATGGTAGGGATAAACACTTCAATCCATGAAACCCAGTTCACGGTATCTGTTGACCTTATCAATGAAGAAACAACTACAGGAGTATCAGCAAAAGACAGAGCGCTTACAATAAAAGCACTTATTAATCCTTCCACGAAACCATCAGATCTCGGACGTCCGGGCCACATTTTTCCGCTGAAGGCAAAAGCAAAAGGTGTATTAAGAAGGGCCGGACATACTGAAGCAGTGGTTGACCTGACACGGTTTGCAGGTCTCAGCCCGGGAGGTGCGCTTGTTGAGATAATGAATGATGACGGTTCAATGGCAAGGCTTTCTGATCTGGTAAAGCTCCGGAAAAGGTTCGGCATCAAAATAATCACTATCCGGGACCTTATTAAATATAAACTCGAAAGAGATTCAATCATTGAGAAAGGAGAAAGGGTTAAACTTCCGACTGCGAGTGGAGATTTTGAATTCATCCCATTCCGGCAGATCAGTAACGGGTTGGAGCACTGTGCACTGGTAAAAGGAACATGGACAAAGGAGGATCCCGTTCTGGTTCGTGTTCATTCATCCTGCTTTACCGGCGATATTTTCGGATCGCTTAGGTGCGATTGCGGTCCGCAGCTTCATAAGGCAATGGAGATGGTTGAAAAAGAAGGTAAGGGAGTAGTCATTTACCTCAGCCAGGAAGGCAGAGGCATCGGACTTCTGAATAAAATAAAAGCTTACCGGCTCCAGGATGAAGGTATGGATACCGTTCAGGCAAACATTAAGCTAGGATTCAGCGAGGATGAGAGGGATTATGGTGTCGGAGCAAATATAATGAGGGAACTGGGACTTGGAAAGATAAAGCTTATTTCGAATAACCCGGTCAAACGAGCAGGGCTTGAAGGATATGGCATAAAGATAGTCGAAACCATTCCCCTTATAATCGAAGCCAATCCTTATAATCAGTTCTATCTTGAAACAAAGGCGAAAAAAATGGGGCATAACCTTACCTGTTACAAGCATTTTGCCAAGGACTGATTTTTTACTAGATTTGTAATAATAACTGAATTTACAATTTATGAAAACCCTCAGGATAGTTTTCATGGGGACACCTGAGTTTGCAGTGGCGACACTTGGATCATTGCTCATGAATGGTTTTAATGTGGTCGGCGTGGTTACTGCACCGGATAAGCCGGCTGGCAGAGGAAGGAAGATTACCAGATCGCCTGTAAAGGAGTTTGCTGAAAACAGTTATCTGCCAATCATTCAGCCTGATAACCTGAAAGATCCTGCTTTCATTAACACCTTAAAGAAACTTAAGCCCAATATATTCATTGTTGTTGCTTTCCGTATGCTTCCGGAAGTTGTGTGGAAGCTTCCGTCTCTTGGCACTATAAACCTTCATGCATCCCTGCTGCCGCAGTATCGTGGTGCCGCTCCCATCAACCACGCTCTAATGAACGGGGAATCAGAAACCGGAATTACCACATTTCTTATCGATGAGAAAATTGACACCGGTAACATACTGCTGAGGGAAAAGGTTCAGATATTCCCGTTCGAGAATGCAGGTGATATGCATGACAGGCTTATGAAACAAGGAGCTAAACTGGTGATAAAAACACTTGAGGGACTGGTTAAAAACAATATTAAACCACAGAACCAGTCGAAATTCATCAAATCTGGTGAAGTGCTTAAAACAGCTCCCAAAATTCTGCAAGAACACTGCATCATAGACTGGAACAGTAATCCTGTAAAAATCCATAACCTTATCCGGGGCCTTTCACCATACCCATGTGCAAGATCCTTTCTCAGGAGAGGAGAAGATGTACTATCAGTGAAGATCTTTGAAAGTGAACCGGAAAATATGGAACACAGATTCAAGTCAGGTCACATAATCTCAGATGGAAAGCACTATATCAAAGTAGCCTGCAAAAATGGCTTTGTGAATATACTTACGCTTCAGCTTGAAGGTAAGAAAAAGATGAACACTCTGGAATTCCTGAGAGGTTTCAGGATTGCCAGCTATTCTATACATATCAGTTGACGGGCTTCACCGTCCTCAGCCATAATTTACCTCCAGGCAAAGGTTCCTCGCCAGTCATCATTCGGTTCATTTCATACAGCTTTGCTGTTTTTATCCCATAAATCTGAGAAATAGAATACATGGTTTCCCCTTCGCTTACGACATGTATCTCCTTGCCGGGTTCTGCCTTGTCTCTCTTTGGTTGAAGATACAGCACCTGTCCGGTGACCAGGGTAAAATCGTTGGTGAGCTCATTATATCTTGCCAGCTCCCATTTCAGCAAATTGAATTCCTTTTCAATCATCTCACGTGTCTCCCCTTCCTTTACAATGATGTACTGGATACGGTTGTTTTCCATAATTCTCGGAACAGGAGGATTAACGACCGCCTCTTTTATCTCAACCGGCACTTCCACAATCATGCTGTTGCCGGCGGGTTTAACTGTTTCTTTTTCTGTCTTAACCGCTGGTTTTGCCTGTTCCCCGGCCAAAGGCAAGTTCCGGTCGAAGTAATAAAGGTTGTTCTCTTCTATTTTCCTTATAAGCAGATTCGCATAATCAGGATTTGTTGCATAACCTGCTTTTTTCAAACCCCTGGCCCACTCTTTATAATCGGTAACATCCATATCGAAGAGAAACCTGTATCGTGAACCCGATCTCAGGAAATCTGAATGATCATAAAATGAGTCCTCCGGTCTGGCATATTTCCGGAAGCATTCATTCCTGCGGTCATCATGATGACGGATTGTCGGCCCTGTCCAGTCGTTATGGCACTTTATGCCAAAATGATTATTCCCTTCGCGGGCCAGAGTGCTGCGACCAAAATCAGATTCGATCATACCCTGTGCCAGTGTTATACTGGCCGGCACACTAGTTCTTCTCATCTCGCTGATTGCGAGGTCTTTATATTTTGCGACATAAGCTTCAGCATTAGGCTCGCCTGCCGATGGCTGTACTGCCTTCCTGGCCGGTCTGCAGGAACTGACAATTAGTGGAACTATTAATATGAATAGAAAATATTTTTGTCTGAACATAAAAAACAGTTTCGGTAAAAATAATAAAAAGGTGTTTTAGTATCAGGTCTTTTTATTAACCACAGGGATATATGGAGTTAATAAAAAAGTTACACGGGTCTACGCTTCGCTCAGACTGACAGGGAGTATCAATGAGTTTTAGCAGTGTAACTCCTTTTAACTCAGTGTCACTCCGTGGTTTAATTATATTGCAATAAATATTAACTTTGGAACCCATACTGAATAATAGTATTATGATAACAACGAAAAATATTTCTTTTTCATATAAAGAATTTGACACTCCTGAAGAACTGAACAGGGAGGATCATGAACTTTTATTATCTGCCCGTAAAGCAGCCGCAACTGCATATGCTCCTTATTCCGGATTCAAAGTAGGCGCGGCAGTCCGACTTGCGAGCGGGATTATCGTTTCAGGCAGCAATGTTGAGAATGCGGCGTTTCCTTCAGGCATCTGTGCGGAACGAAATGCCCTGTCAAATGCATCTTCAAATCACCCCGGGGATAATCCGGTTGCATTAGCTGTGGCAGCAATTACTGAATCGGGCCTTACCGATGAGCCGGTATCTCCGTGCGGAAATTGCCGCCAGGTGATAGCTGAAGAGGAGATCAGGAGCGGCATGAACATCAGGATAATCCTGAATGGTAAAAACAATATCCGGATTATTGAAAAAGGAGGTGATCTTATTCCGCTTCAGTTCAGCAGGGACAATCTCCGGATTACTACCCGCTGACAATAAGCTGGAATCCTGCCCCGTGAATATTCTTGATGTTAAGACGGGGATCGTCTGACAGCATTTTCCTCAGCTTGGTGATATAGACATCCATACTGCGTGCAGTAAAATAATCATCATTGCCCCATATCTTTTTCAGAGCCATTTCCCTGCTTATCAGAGCATTGGGATTAACTGCAAGTAATTCAAGCAATTGTGCTTCCTTTGGTGACAGTTTTTTTTCATCATCTCCTGCTGTCAGTGTTCTGAGCTTTGCATTAAAAACAAACTTGCCTATTTCAAGAATATCCCTGGTCCCGTTCTGGAAATCATGTCGTGACACTATTGCACGTATTTTTGCAAGGAGAATATCGGTATCAAAGGGCTTTGTTATATAATCATCCCCTCCGGATCCGTAACCCCTCAGAACATCCTCCTTGAGCTTTTTAGCTGTCAGGAAGATTATCGGTATGGAGTTATTAATCTGCCTGATCTCATTTGCGATTGTGAATCCGTCGACATGCGGAAGCATTACATCGAGTATGCAGATATCAAATACTCCTTTTCTGAAATGGTCAACGGCATATTTTCCGTCATCCATCCAGTCGACAGAAAAATCGTTTATCTCAAGGTATGATTTCAGCACTGATCCGAAACTAAGATCATCCTCAACAAGAAAAATCTTTACAGGTTTCATGTTCATTTTCAATTCTCCCAGTTAAATGGTAAAAATATATCGAACCGGCTTCCCTTTCCGGGTTCGCTATGGACTTTTATTTCTCCTCTATGGGCATCTACAATTGCCAGGGCATAATTCAGACCGAGGCCAAAACCTTTTACATCATGCACATTCCCGGATGCCTGACGGTAAAACCTTTCAAAAATCCTGTTCTGTACGCTTTTGCTCATTCCTATTCCCTTATCGGTAACGGACATAATAATACCGCTATCATTATTTTTTGTCTCTATAAGAATTTCGGGTGACCCATTCGAATATTTGATTGCGTTGTCAAGCAGATTATTAACAAGATTTGTAAGGTGATCGTTGTCTCCGTAAATTCCAGGCTGCGATGCATTAAGATTGAGTTTGATAGTGCCGTTTCTCTGTAAAAGCAATATCTCGATGGTATCCACAGAGCGTTCTATCACAGAATGAAGTGAGAGGTTTTCGAATTTTAATTCCATTTCCTTCTTGTCGAGTGTTGCTATCTGGAGTATTGTCTCAACCTTCTTATCCATCCTGTTATTTTCCTTCTTAATCAGGCTGATAAAGTGCCTGATGCTGGATTCATCATTTATCACCCTGGGATTGGTTATTGTATCTGCTGCAAGTGATATTGTGGCTATCGGGGTTTTGAATTCGTGAGTCATATTGTTAATAAAATCCGATTTCATCTCCGATATCTTTTTCTGGCGTATAATTAAAAAGAGGCTCAGTGCAAAAGTCGCAAGAATTATGAGTGAGAACAGAAGCGATCCGCTGAGTATCCATACCATTGATCCAAGGATATAATTGGTGCGTTCCGGGAATACCACTGAAAGAATAAGATCCTGGCGTATGATATTGTCAGGGAATAATTGCACCATATATCTGCTTTTAAGGAAATCATTCTTGCTCGATTTCTTGAAAGTACCTTCAGTCACAATTCCGTTTTTGATAACCGCGAATTCGAATGGCGTCTTAATGCCGGAAAACATAAGCGACCGTTTCAGATTGAAATCAATTACCTGGTTATCAAGTTCCATGGTCTTTTCCCACTGGTAAACTTCATTGATCATCTGATCGCTCATATTCCTGAAATCATCCTGTCTCTTTTTTACCCAATCAACGAATTCCTGCTGCCTGAGATAAACAGATCCCGTATTTTTCCCCGGATCATCCCCGCTCCTGACAATTGTCATCTTGCCCGGGTCATCAGAGGATGCCACAATAAAATAAATTGAATCCGAAGTAATTGTAGTATCATGAGTTATGATGACCGGCTGCTCACCCGGATTTTGTGTAACCGACTGGTTGGTGATCCTGAAACTGAAGCTGCCGTCAGCCTCTGCTGCATAGCTTTCAATATTCAGATAATCGGAAACGGAGGCTGACTGAGTTTGTGATCCGACAGGATCCTTCAGAATATAATCATTGAAAAAGCTCATTTCCCTTGATGACTCAATGGACTTCGCGGCATCCCTGATACTGGCAATAACAAAAGCATCAAAGCTTTCGTTCCTTATCCCCACTGCCTCCCTTATCCAAACGATCTGAACACAGATGATACCGACAATCGAGAACAGCATCATGAAGATGAGCCCTATGAATTTTTTTCTGCTCATGGTACAAATTTAACTTATCATACCAAAATTTGGATGCGTTTTAACTTTTCATTAACTCTTATTAACCTGAAATTAACTGTATAATACTGGCTATAAAGTAATTTTGATCTGAATCAAACCCAGCCAGTCATGAAAAGAATTATCATAAACCTGTTTTTAATACTATTGATCTTTTCCGTTCCTGTGGCAATGACCTCAGGGCAGGAAAAGAAGAATGAAAAAAAGATAAAGGTCATTGTTGACGACGGATCAGGAGCCAAAACTGTTCTGGATACTGTATTTACAGGTACTCCGTTACCTGAAAAAATTGAGCTTAAAGACGGGACAGTTATTTTTATAGGAGACCCTGAAATGGGTCTCGAACATATAACATACGGCAAAAAAGTAATAGTAACCGTTGATGCTGATAAGGATGGAGAAAAACACGTGGAACAGAAGGTTATTGTGATGAGCTCTGATTCTGCAAAATGGACAGCTTCATCTGTGGGTGATAAAGGGCACATATATGTTTACAGTCAATCAGGGAACAAACCTGAAAAACAAATTTTCATTACCTCTACCGGAGATAAAATGCCTGAATGGGAAGATGAAGAGGGCTTAATTATCAGTCACGGAAAAGTAATCAGGAAAGAAGGTAATGATTCATTCAGCATAGTTGTCAAAGATGAGGATTGGGATTCGGACGCTACAAAATATGTGATTGCAAAGGACGGGGTTGTAGTTACCGTCGAATGCGATGATGAAGCTAAAGCAAAAGATATAATTAAGGTTATTGAAGGGAAACTCGGCGTTAAGAATGAAGAAGGGGATGTAAAGGATAAAAAAACAGAAAAGAAATAATTCCGATCAGGCTTTCATGTTCATTCCCGAAAGTGAGCCAGGATTATTCCGGCTCATTTTCTTTTAGGGACTACATGTACCCTCCCCCTTCCTTCGCTCTGCTCAGGATTCCCCCTCCCTGCTGAAGCATGGAGGGGGAAATTATTGATTTACAGCATTTTAAGTCCCATCTTTACGAAGCAGTGATAGCTTGTCCCGGCCGAAGGACGGGAGGGACAAAGGGGTGGGTACGTGAGAATCAGCGGGCATAATTAAACTCACCCCATATATCTCCATCCGGAAATGGTGCAGTTATTACAATTTGCTCTTTCTTCACCGGGTGAATGAATTCCAGTCTCCTGGCCATAAGGCTGATACTGCCGTCATCATTTGATCTGGGAAACCCGTATTTCAGATCTCCCTTAACCGGACAGCCTATCCTGGCAAGCTGAGCCCTGATCTGGTGATGCCTCCCTGTATGAAGCTCTATTTCAAGAAGATAATATCGTTCCGATCGTCCTGCAAGAGTATAGGTCAGGCTTGCCTCCTTTGATCCTTTCACCACGGTGTCGTAAACAAATGTCTTGTTCTGTTTTTCGTTTTTCTTCAGGTAATGAGTGATGGTCGCCCTGTCTTCAGGAGGCCTCTCCCTGACAATTGCCAGGTAGGATTTCCTTACCTGTCCGCTTCTGAACATCTCGTTAAGCCTCTCCAGCGCTTTGCTGGTCCGTGCATATAATATCACGCCGCTAACCGGACGGTCAATCCGGTGAACAATACCAAGGAAAACATCTCCCGGTTTGTTGTATTTTTCAGCGATATACTTTTTTATTTCAGAATCAAGAGGGGTATCTCCTGTTTTGTCGGCCTGTGAAAGGTCTGAAGCTCTTTTGTTAACCGCAATTATATGATTGTCTTCGTAGAGTATCTCAGGCATAACTAGTACTGTTCCTTTTCATTTGGGAACTCCAGTGTCTTTACATCATTTATGTACGCTTGCACTGCTCCTTTTATCTCGGCATAAAGGTTATGATATCTTCTCAGGAATCTCGGTGAAAATTCCTGGGTAATGCCCAGCATATCATGAAGTACCAGCACCTGTCCGTCCGTTTTTGGTCCTGCACCAATACCGATCACCGGTATTTTGAGGCTGTTTGTGACCTCTTCTGCCAGTTTTGCAGGAATCTTTTCAAGCACGACAGCAAAACAGCCGGTCTTTTCAAGAAGCCTGGCATCTTCCATCAGCCTGCGCGCTTCCTCTTCTTCCTTTGCCCTTACCACATAAGTGCCGAACTTGTGGATAGCCTGGGGAGTGAGACCAAGGTGACCCATAACGGGGATACCCGCTGACAGGATCCTCTCAATTGACTCCTCAACCTGCTGGCCTCCTTCAAGCTTGACTGCTGAAGCACCGGTCTCTTTCATGATCCTTACAGATGAAGCCAGCGCTTCCTTTGAATTCCCCTGGTATGTTCCGAAAGGAAGATCAACAACCACCAGGGCACGTTTCACTGCTCTGACAACAGAAGCGGCGTGATAAATCATGTTATCAAGGGTAATAGGCAGCGTGGTGTCAAAACCTGCCATTACATTCGATGCAGAATCCCCAACCAGTATGACATCTATTTCTGCCTCATCAAGTATCCGGGCTAGTGAGTAGTCATAGGCTGTAAGCATTGCTATCTTCTCGCCTTTAAGCTTCATCTCATTGAGAACATGAGTAGTAACCTTTTTCACGGATTTGTTTACTGACATAGTCAAAGTTGGTTATTTAAAGCTCTCAAAGGTACTAATTTCTTTTTATTTTGACAGTCTGAGGAAATAACACTGTCGTTTTGTCACGTTTTTCAAATGGCATAAGGATTGCAGGATGATAATATCAATTTTGAAATATATTAAAACATTATAAAATGGGAAAAATTATTGGCATAGACCTGGGAACCACAAATTCATGTGTCGCCGTAATGGAAGGCAATGAACCTGTAGTGATCCCAAACAGTGAGGGAAAGAGAACCACACCTTCAATTGTTGCATTTGTTGAGAAAGGTGAGCGTAAGGTAGGTGATCCTGCCAAGCGTCAGGCAATTACCAACGCAAGAAACACTGTATATTCGATCAAGAGGTTTATGGGTGAACCATATGAAAAGCTGAACAAGGAGATAAAAAGAGTAACATATACTGTTGTAAAAGGTGATAATAATACTCCGCGGGTAAAAATTGAAAACAGGCTCTATTCGCCCCAGGAGATATCTGCAATGATCCTTCAGAAAATGAAGAAAACGGCGGAAGATTATCTTGGACAGGAAGTCACTGATGCCGTTATAACAGTTCCGGCATATTTCAGCGACTCACAGCGCCAGGCGACCAAGGAGGCCGGAGAAATTGCCGGGCTTAACGTCAAAAGAATAATTAACGAACCGACGGCAGCATCGCTTGCATACGGCCTTGATAAAAAGTCGCAGGATCTCAGGATCGCTGTTTTTGACCTTGGAGGCGGTACTTTTGACATTTCAATTCTTGAGCTTGGAGACGGTGTATTCGAAGTCAAGTCAACAAACGGTGACACGCACCTTGGGGGTGACGATTTTGATCACCTGATCATTGACTGGCTTGCTGAAGAATTCCTTAAAGATGAAGGCATTGACCTGAGGAAAGATCCGATGGCTCTCCAGCGCCTGAAAGAGGCAGCTGAAAAAGCTAAAATTGAGCTCTCAAGCACAACTTCAACGGAGATCAACCTCCCCTACATCATGCCGGTTGACGGGATACCAAAACACCTCGTAAAAACGTTAACACGCGCTCAGTTTGAAAAAATATGCGACAAGCTTTTTCAGTCATGTATTGAGCCCTGCCAGAAAGCTCTTAATGATTCAGGATATAAATCTTCTGAGATTGACGAGGTTCTGCTTGTCGGTGGTTCTACTCGTATTCCCGCAATACAGCAGCTCGTTGAGAAATTCTTTGGCAAGGTTCCTTCAAAGGGGGTCAATCCCGATGAGGTCGTTGCAGTTGGTGCTGCTATTCAGGGCGGTGTGCTTACAGGAGAGGTGAAGGATGTTCTGCTGCTTGATGTGACACCGCTATCGCTGGGTATAGAAACGATGGGAGGTGTAATGACTAAGCTCATTGATGCTAATACTACCATCCCGACCAAAAAGACAGAAGTGTTCACTACTGCTGCGGACGGACAGCCGTCCGTGGAGATACATGTTCTCCAGGGAGAAAGGCCGATTGCCGCAGGCAACAAGACCATCGGACGTTTCCATCTTGACGGTATCCCGCCAGCCCCGAGAGGCATCCCCCAGATTGAAGTGACCTTTGATATAGATGCAAACGGAATCCTGCATGTTACGGCAAAAGACCGCGGTACGGGCAAGGAGCAGAGGATCAGGATTGAAGCATCTTCGGGATTAAGCGACGACGAAATAAAAAGAATGCGTGAAGAGGCCCAGGCAAATGCAGAAGCTGACCGTAAAGCAAAGGAAAAAGTTGACAAGATCAATACTGCTGACAGCATGATCTTTACTACTGAAAAGCAGCTCCGTGAATTCGGAGATAAGATCCCTGCTGATAAGAAACCGGCCATTGAAGATGCACTTTCTAAACTTAAGGAAGCTCATAAAAGCCAGGATCCCGATGCAATCGAAAAGGCTCTTGCCGACCTCAATGCTGTATGGCAGACAGCTTCCGAGGAGATGTACAAAACGGCCCAGAATGCCGGTCAGGCTACCTCACAACCCGGTCCGGAACAGCCCGGCCAGGATCACGGTGGCAACTCAAAGCCCGGTAATGATGAGGTTACTGACGTCGATTTTGAGGAAGTAAAATAAGGGTACTAGTTATTGCGTTAAGGGTATTAGAATATCCACCTACTCCCCCCTGCCTTTAATGGCAGGGGTACTCCTCCTCTGAAGAGGAGGAGAAAGTTAAGATACTATAATTCAATACTTTCCCCTCCTTTTTAAAGGAGGGGTGTCACGACTGCAAAGTCGTGACGGGGTGGTTATAATATTTGTTAATACACCTTTTTTTTGTACTTTTATAATGGATCTCCCGTTATTGGAATATGAACATTAAAATCTTTACAATAATCTCTTTATTAGCTGTTTCTGTTATTGCAGAGTGCCAGTCCGGAACCGGTATCAATAAAACTGATGAGCTGGGCAGGAAACAGGGGCAATGGATCAAGAAATATCCCCATGGTATCATTCAGTACGAGGGAGAATTCAGGGATGACCATCCTGTCGGAGAATTTAAAAGATACTATGAAAACAACAAGCTGCAATCGGTCCTTGTCTACAGCAGCGACGGTAATGAGGCTGACGCAACTATCTATCACCCCAACGGCTTCATAGCATCAAAAGGTAATTATATAAACCAGCTTAAGGAAGGTAAATGGAAGTTCTTTTCAGCTTCTGCAGAAGGATATCTTATTAATGAAGAAGAATACAGGGAAAATCTGAGGAACGGACCTTCTTTAAAATTTTACTCTGACAGCACGGTAGCAGAAAGGTTGAATTACGTAAATGATAAACGCGAGGGCGAATGGTTTCAGTATTATAACAACGGCAAAGTGTTCCTCATGTCTTTCTTTTCAGGAGACATGCTTAATGGCAAATTTGAAGTATGGTTTGAAAACGGAACTATACAATTCTCAGGATTTTATAAGAACAACCGCAGGGAAGGGATATGGTATATATATGACCGGGAAGGAAGTCTTCTGTATAAACTGGAATACGTTGAAGGGGTCACAAAAGACCGGCAGATGGATATTGATGTTTCAAACTTATTCGAAGATCTTGAAAAAAACTCCGGTAAAATTGCCGACCCTGAAAAAACAGGGGAAATAAGATAATGACTGATATTGCTTCTCTTAAGAAGAAAAGGATCAAGGCTCTATTTGTCGTGATTCTTATTTTCTCATGCACTTTCTCAGCAGGACAGGATCAGCAATTCAATTATTTTTACAGGATCTGTTTTACCGATAAAGGTGAATACAGCACAATGAGCTTTACTGCACCGGAGCTTCTTTCGGAAAGAGCACTGGACAGAAGAACAAGGTTTGGAATACCTGTACCTGACATGAAAGACATTCCCGTTTTTCACGGTTATCTTACCGCGATCTCGTCGATGGGTCTTACCCTGCACTGCACATCAAAATGGATGAATACAGGTTTGTTTAAAACAAACCAACCTGTTGATCCCGGTATTTTTCTCAGCCTTCCCTATGTGGCAGATGTCAGAATGGTTAAAAATCCTTCCGCAAAAAGCTCCTTCGCTGACAAGCTTGATTTTCCTCTTGAAAAGGCTGATACTCCTCCATTTGACCGGCCGATAACCATGGTCAACGGCTCCCTTCTTCATGCTTCCGGATTTGAAGGCAAAGGCATTCTTATCGCTGTCCTGGATGGTGGATTCCTTAACACAGAAAATATCTCTTCACTTCAACATCTCAGAAACCGTAATGGTATTATAGGAACTTACGATTTTGTTAATAATGAGCCATTTGTGTATGACTATCATAATCATGGAACAGCAGTTCTTTCCGTTCTTGCAGGACAAATCAGCGGGATTATTGAAGGGACTGCTCCAGGGGCTGACTTTTTGCTTTTAAGGACAGAAGATCCACAGAGCGAGTTTTCCGTGGAAGAAGATTTCTGGGCAGCTGGAGCTGAATTTGCGGATTCGGCAGGCGCTGATATAATATCTTCATCCTTAGGTTATTTTACTTTCGATGACCCCGTGATGGATTATAAATTTACTGATTTTGACGGAAACAGTGCCTTTGTCACGCGAGCTGCAGACATTGCAGCTTCAAAGGGGATACTGGTTATCTGCAGTGCCGGAAACGAAAGAGGCAAAACATGGCAACGTATACTTGCCCCTTCGGATGGCGACAGCGTAATATCAGTAGGCGCCGTTGACGGTAACAATATAATATCAACATTCTCTTCCGCCGGTCCTTCAGCCGATGGCAGGGTAAAACCTGACAATGCGGCAATGGGGGTAAGTGTGGTTGTACAGACTGCCGTCTCAGAAATGGCTAGATCAAGCGGAACTTCGTTCTCCTGCCCGGTCTTAAGCGGAATGGCAGCCTGCCTTATGCAGGCAGTTCCGGGTGCCTCAAATACCGATATAATTGATGCCCTTCATTACTCAGCTGACAGGTATACTTTTCCGGATTCGCTGTATGGCTACGGAATCCCCGATATGTTAAAAGCCCTGGACAGGCTTCAGGATATTCATGTTATCAAACCGGATATCGGATATGTTGCAGGACCAAATCCGACTACAGGAGAGGTTGAGATTTTTTTCAGGGAGCCTCCGGAAAGTTTGAGTATTGAGATATTCAGCGCATCGGGAATCCGTTTCTTCAGACAGGAATTCCCGGGATATGCAGGCCGGACATTCAGAATTAAGGCTCTGAACAGCAGGGATCAGGGTATTTATTTCATCAGATTAATCACATGTTCAGACACTTACACTCACAAGATAATTAAGCTCAACCGCTGATTATGGAAGAAAGGCTTTCATTAACCGAATTACAGCTTATTATAAAGGACTCCCTTTACATGGCTCTGCCTGATATGTACTGGGTTGTTGCTGAAATATCGGAAATGAAGGAGAATTATGCAGGTCATTGCTATCTTGAGCTCATCGAAAAACATCCTGATGAAAAGAATGTCAGGGCCAGGGTAAAAGCTGTCATCTGGAACAAGCGATTCAGGTTCCTCAAGTCATTCTTTGAAAATGTTACGGGAGACCAGATAAGGGAGGGTATGCAAGTCCTGGTCAAAGCGAAGGTTGAGTATCATGAAATTTATGGGCTGAGTCTGGTAATATCCGATATAGATCCTTCATTTACCATCGGGGAAATGGCTCTTAAACGCCAGATGATCATAAAAAGACTTGAAGAAGAAGGAGTCTTTACAATGAACAAGGAGCTTGCCTTCCCCCTCATTCCGCAAAGAATTGCCGTGATCTCATCCAGGAACGCTGCAGGCTATGCCGATTTCATAAACCACCTGAAAAAGAACAGTTACGGATATGTCTTTTATACTGCTCTTTTTGAAACAGTTATGCAGGGAACAGAAACTGAAGAGAGTGTCATTAACTCCCTTGACAGGATCGCAGACAATACAGAAATGTTTGATGTTGTGGCAATTATAAGAGGAGGAGGTTCCGTTAGTGATCTCAGCTGGTTCGATAATTACAGGATCGCATACCATGTAACACAGTTCCCGTTGCCTGTGATGACAGGGATAGGGCATGAAAAAGACCTTTCGGTTACGGATATGGTTGCCTTTCAAACACTTAAAACCCCGACAGCTGTCGCTGATCACATGATAGAGTCGGTGGCCGCTGCTGAATCTCACCTGGAGGAAATGAGCAATGAAATAACCGAGGTTTCAAAATTGATTATAGAGGATAACCAGAGCCACCTGGAAACATTCAGGATGAAGCTTATTCCGGTAGCAAAACTTTTGTTATCGGATCAGAAAGAGAATCTTTCCGGCAGGATCATTGAATTGATAAACCTGGGCAGGGAATTCATTGCCCGGGCCGGACTGATACCGGCTACCCGGAAATCAAAGCTGATTTCTGCAACAGGCTATTTTACCACAGGGAAGAAAACACTGGTCGAAAATGACAGAACCGGATTAATCGACAAAACTAAAAGCCATCTTGAAAAACTGCATGGGAGAACTGACGGGCTGGAGAACAAGCTTAAGATGCTGGATCCTGTAAGTGTCCTGAAAAGAGGATTTACAATAACCTCATTGAACGGAAAGATACTCAGAAGCATTAAAGACGCTGATAATGAGTCGATTATTGACACCAGCTTCAGCGACGGAAAGATAAAAAGCAAAGTAATTGAAAAGACAAAAGACAAAAGTCGAAGTAAAACGAAGACCCACAGCGAAGCGAAGGGTAAAAAGATAAAAGAATAAAGATTGCATGACTGCATGACATTAATACAAAAGACTATGGCAAAAAAGACATTTTTATTCAACGAGGCAGTAGCTGAAATAGAAAAGATACTGCAGAAAATTGAAAGCGGGGTTCTGGACGTTGATAAGTTGTCGGAAGAAGTACGGCGAGCTTCCGAGCTTATAAGGCAATGTCAGAAAAAACTTAGAACTACTGAGGAGGAGATAAACAGCATCTTCAAGGATCTGGTATAAAAAGCAAATCAGGGCCTCGGCCCTGATTTACTACTACCCTAAACCTAAATCCATGAAAAAAATTCTTGTAACCTTCTGTTACTGCTCTTTATAATTTAAACGTATCAAGAGCTTCAAATGTTTCAAAAAAAACGGTATATTTTGAAACGAAACCGGTTAATTTTGACGAACTGACTCTTTTTCTACACCAAGGACATCTTTGAATGCTTTAATGAAGGTTTCTTTGGGTAATGCACCCATAGCCATCTGAGGCTGACCTTTTACCGGAATAAAAAGAAAAGAAGGAATACTTCTTATTCCAAATGCAGCTGCAAGTTCCTGTTCTTCCTCAGTATTTACCTTGTATACATCCAGTTTTCCCTGGTAATCCTTCGCCAGTTCCTCAAGAACAGGAGCTACAATTTTACATGGACCACACCAGTCAGCATAGAAATCAATCATACAAGGCTTTTCTCCTTCAAATTTCCATTCTTTATTCTTCTCATAATTGAATACCTTATTCAAAAATGTCTCTTTTGTCAAATGTTCTATCATATAGTTTATATTTAATTAAACCTGAAAACGATAATTGTTTGATTTACAGCAACCATTGTGCCATAGATCCCTAAAGGTCTCAATTTATAAAAAATTACATATTAATTGTAACTTTGTCATGATCTGGAAACAAATTGTCATATCTAGATATGAACATATGTCTGAATGACATAATATTTGAGACTCTTTCGGAGGTGGTTACAACCGGGAAAGTCAGGGCTTTTGTGATCGGAGGCTGGGTAAGGGATTGTCTTCTCAAAAGGGAACACCCTGAAAAAGATATCGATATTGTAGTTATAGGGAATGGGATTGATATAGCAAGAAAAGCAGCACGGAGAATAGACCCGAAGATCAGGGTAAGCATATTCAGGAACTTCGGGACTGCAATGTTCCGGTGGAAAGATTACGATATTGAATTCGTTGGCGCCAGGAAAGAATCCTATAAAAGAGGATCACGAAAGCCGGTTGTTGAAGGAGGAACTCTTGAAGACGATCAGAAAAGGAGGGATTTTACGATAAATGCTCTTGCAATAAGCCTCAACAGAGAGACTTATGGAGAGCTCCTTGATCCTTTTAACGGTATTGATGATCTGAAGAAAAAAATAATCCGTACGCCTCTTGATCCTGTCAGGACATTTTCAGATGATCCGTTAAGGATGATGCGGGCGATACGGTTTGCAGCACAGCTCAATTTCACGATCGATAAAAACACCTTTGCCTCAATTTCTGAAAACGCCGAAAGGATAAGGATCGTTTCCCCGGAAAGGATAGTGACCGAGCTGAACAAAATAATAATGTGCGTCCGGCCTTCAACTGGCTTTTTTCTGCTTGAAAGATCAGGCTTGCTAAGTATCATTTTTCCTGAGCTTGATAATCTCAAGGGAGTTGAAAAGAAGGAAGGGCAGGCTCATAAGGATAATTTTCATCATTCTGTAAGTGTACTTGATAACATTGCCGGGAGAACTGATAATCTATGGCTCAGGTGGGCAGCTCTTCTTCATGATGTTGCCAAACCGGTTACGAAGAAGTACTTTCCTGATACAGGCTGGTCATTTCACGGGCATGAATATATCGGATCAAAAATGATCCCTGATATCTTCAGGAGCCTCAAGCTGCCACTGAATGAGAAGATGAAATATGTCCAGAAGCTTGTAGACCTCCATCTCAGGCCAATAGCCTTATCACAGGATGAAGTCACCGATTCGGCGGTGAGGAGACTGCTTTTTGAAGCTGGTGATGATATTGACGATCTGATGCTGCTCTGCGAGGCTGATATAACATCAAAGAATGAGGCAAAAAAAAGCAGGCATCTGGAGAATTTCAGATATGTTAGGAAAAAGCTCAGGGAAATTGAAGAGAAAGATGCATTAAGAAACTTTCAGCCGCCGATTGACGGAGGCGAGATCATAAAGACCTTCGGTATTAAACCGGGAAAGGAGGTCGGGATAATCAAGAACGCAATAAGGGACGCAATACTTGACGGGATAATCCCAAATGAGAAGAAAGCTGCCCGGAAAATAATGATACAAAAGGGTAAAGAGATCGGACTGACTCCCCGCAGAAGTACCAGGTCATCTTGACTTAAGATCGATTAAAACAGGAAGATGGTCACTGTATCCTCCCTGGTACCTGTATCCTGAGTATGTCGAATAAGGAGTGAGCCCCGGGTATTTCAAATCTTTCACAAGAAGAAAATCAGGACTGAAGACTTCAACAGATCCGGGATCAGTGCAAACACCTTGCCTGCAATTGATAAGCATATCCGACACAATTACCTGGTCAATCATTTCCCATGTTCCCATGTAACGGTATGTGCCTGATCTGTCAGGCAGGTACTCTGAAAGGTTAACCATTGAAATATTGTCTTTCGAATTCCTTGTCAGAATACCTGTTACCTGATCATCAGGCGTGGCGTTAAAGTCTCCCATGACTATTATCTTCGCAACTGTATGTACTGCAGCTATAGAATCAATCCTGTTTCTGACTGTTTCAGCAATCTTTATACGATGGGCCTCTCCTGCAAGCACTCCTCCCCTTCTTGACGGCCAGTGGTTCACAAAAAGATTAATGGTATCCATGCGGATCATGAACCTGGCATAAAGGACATTCCTGGTTTTAAATTCTTCATCAGCCAGTCCTGATGGCTTAAAATAATGATAATCAATTAATTCCGCAATATCTTTCCTGTAAATGAGACAAACATCAATACCTCTTGCATCAGGAGAGTCCTCATGGATAATTTCATACCTGTATTTCGATAAATATGTCCCTTGTACAAGATCCTCAAGTACTTTTCTGTTCTCGATCTCACAGAAAGAAATGACAGCAGGGGGCTCCCATTCCCCTGCTGCCATAATCGTCTTGTAAACTGAATTGATTTTCCTGTTATATCTCTGATAAGTCCATCTTCTCAGTCCTCCAGGGAGGAATTCATTATCGTCAGTGAGAGAATCGTTATATATATCAAAAAAATTCTCGACATTATAAAACATGATCCTGACAGGAGGATCACCTTCCTGAGGATATCCCCTGACAGAAAGCAATAACAGCAACGAAAGGGTACCGGTTATTCTGGCAGCGATACCTCCTGACATATTAGGTAATAAATAAAAGTATCAATACGCATTGATCCAGCGGTATCTCCTGGCACTTTCGCCAAACTTAACCGCTAGGGTCAGCTCATGTGTTCCAAAGCTTTGTTTTCTGATATCAGTTAAAGTGAAATCGGTGGCATAGGCAAAATAAAACCTGTCGTATTTTAATCCCATCATAAGCACGATCGCGTCACCTGTCCTCCAGGATAATCCTGCCCAGTAGTCTTCTTTATAATAAATCCTGGTTGTAAGGTCCATCTGCAGGGAATTGAAGAGCATATCAGATGATTTAATAAATGCTGATGGCTCCAGTGTCCAGTCAGGAGCAAGAGTGAATTTGATTCCTCCGGTAAGAAAATAATGCCCCAGTTCCGTTCTGCCCGTTTCAGTTGTATCTGCAAAAATAAGCTGCCCTCTGATGAGGTTTGTCATAGCGAATCCAACGTAGTATTTTGAGGTTGTCCAGCTTGCCCCGAAATTAAAATCGGGGATGAATACTGACCTGTCATAATTATTCAGCAGAGGATCGTCGGGGTCAAATATCAATCCCTCGGTATTGACAGCAAACTGGTAAGCTGTGAGCGCCAGTCCGAAGGAAAGGTAATTCGGGTATGCTGCGGTTTGACCCATCTGTATATGATATGCATAGGCAAATTGTATTCCTGTCCGTCTCATGATACCATTCTGGTCGTTGAATACATATCCGCCAAGACCTACATTACCTCCCTTTGTCGGCAAAACGGTTTTCTTTCTTACAGAAGTGGCTTTGGAGATATAGCTGTTCTTGAGAATACGTGTCTGGAAGCTGGCAGCATAGGTACCCGGAGCCTGATCGAGACCAACCCACTGCTCCCTGACTGTAAGGTTGACGGTTGTATATCCGTCACGTCCTGTAAATGAAGGATTGATCAGGAAACCATTCATTATGTACTGGCTGTACATAGGCACCTGCTGTGCTGACGCAGTACCGCATAACAGGATCAGGATGATCAGTGACAATATGTTTTTCAAAAATCTCATATGCTTCCTTCTGATTTACCGGTCAATCTTCCCTTATAACACTTATAACTCCTGACCGGGGTTCAGATCCGTCATTCAAATATAGTATATAATGGTATGAATCCGTCGGTACCAGTTTTCCTTTATATGTACCATCCCATGGATTTGAAAGCAGGTTTTTCCCGTTGTAGACCATTCTGCCCCATCTGTTGAATACTTTGATCTCAGCATCAGGATAGATATCAATATTCCTGATTATCCACTCATCATTGTGTCCGTCACCATTTGGCGTAATAATCTGAGGGATGATCAGGCAGGCATATGATCCTATGTAATCGACATCAGTGTCAAGTGAAGCAGCACATCCGTTGGCGTCTGTGACAACAACACTATAAGTATCAGGAGCCAAACCGGTCCTGTTAACGGTTGTTATGCCATCAGCCCATATTACACTATACGGTGATGTGCCTCCGGTAATGTTAAGTGTTATTGAACCATCCGGTGAACCAGGACAGGTGGCCGGTGAAGGTGTAGCATCGAGTGCCAGGATTGCAGGTTCAGTAATCTGGATAGTTTCCGTTGCAGTACAACCATTTGAATCTGTGACTGTTACTGTATATGAACCAGCTGTCAGACCGGTTATTGAAGCAGTTGTCTGGACAGGTGATGTATCCCATGAGTAGCTGTATGGTGCAATACCTCCTGCCGCTGCAGCAGTTGCGCTTCCGTTGTTCCCGCCGTTGCACAGGACGTTGATACCGGTAACTGTAACTGTCAAAGCCGGGGGTTCGGTTATTGTAACATCTGCAGTTGCCGTACATCCAACAAAATCAGTTACGGTAACTGTATATGTTCCTGCAGAGAGTCCGGTAGCATTTGCTGTTGACTGAACCGGTATGGTGTTCCATGAATAGCTGTATGGAGCAGTACCTCCTGCAGCTGTCGCTGTTGCAGTTCCTGAAGTACCTGCCGCACAAAGCACCTCAGTTTGGGTTGTAGTTACTGAAAGTGGCGCAGCAGGTTCTGTAATTACAACGGGCACATCGAAAGTAATCAACTCGGCATCTCTTACAGTCACTGTATATGATCCTACTGTCAGAGAATCGAATGTCCCGGATGCCTGGTATGGATTGCCATCGAGGCTGTATTCATATGGTGTAAATCCTCCGGCACCTTCAACTGTAATACTGCCGGTTGATTCACCAAAGCATGCAACGTTGGTCTGTGAAGTAATGCTTCCGGTTAATGGCGGCGGCGGATTTACCGTTACAACAAAGCTGCATGAAGCAGTATTTCCTGTGACATCCGTCACAGCATATGTAACATTTGTTACGCCTGAATTGAAGATATATGTACCAAGCTGGTTAATTCCGGCTGCAGGTGATGAGTCAACAGTAGTGCCGGTCAAAGACCAGGTCAGATCTGCCACAGCGCAATTATCAGAGATCACGGCGTCAGGAACAACAACTGTTGCATAGTTGAAACCAATATCTTCAGTCTGCGTAATATCTGAAGAACATGTAACCACAGGCATTGTAATATCATCTATGACAATATTCTGCAACTGTGTTGAAGTGTTGCCACGACCGTCATCATAAGTCCAGGTAATCACTGTTGTACCCTGGGTTGACACAGGCAGGATCAGTGTATGAGTACCTGTTACTGTACCCGCACAATTGTCTGTGGCAGTTGGTGCAGTAAGTGCCGTAACTGAACACTCGTCTGTAATATCCGGTAATACAGCCACATCCGGTATGGGTGCTGTCAGATCGGTTATTATCACATTTTGTGTCTGTGTAACAGTATTGCCGTTGCCATCATCATAAGTCCAGGTGACAACAGTTGTACCAGATGTCGTTATCGGAAGTGTGGCATCATGAGTGCCTGTCACTGTTCCAGCACAGTTATCCGTTGCTGTCGGCGCTGTAAGCGATGTGACTGAACATGCATCCGTTATATCCGGCAGTACAGCTAAATCAGGAACTGGTGCTGTAACATCGGTTATTATTACATTTTGTGCTTGTGTCGCTGTATTGCCGTTGCCATCATCATATGTCCAGGTAACGACGGTTGTGCCCTGTGTTGTTACAGGTAATGTCGTCGTGGTAGTTCCTGTTACAACTCCGGCACAGTTATCTGTTGCTGTCGGTGCTGTAAGAGTCGTTACGGTACATTCATCTGTAATATCCGGCAGTATTGCCACATCAGGTACTGGTGCAAAGGCATCTGTTATTATTACATTCTGTGTTTGTGTTGAAGTGTTGCCATTGCCGTCATCATATGTCCAGGTAACGACTGTTGTTCCCTGAGTTGTAATTGGTAATGTTACAGTATGGGTTCCGGTTACAATTCCGGCACAGTTGTCTGTAGCTGTCGGAGCAGTAAGAGCTGCTACCGAGCATACGTCAGTAATATCCGGCAGAACAACAACATCAGGTATTGGTGCAGTAATATCATCTATTATTACATTCTGTGTTTGTGTAATTGTATTGCCATTGCCATCATCATACGTCCATGTGACCGTGTATGTACCCTGAGTACTGTATGTCAACAGATCAGAGGTTGTTCCGGTAATGACACCTGAGCAGTTATCTGTCGCCGTAGGAGTTACGCTAATAGTTGCCGTACATTCTCCGGTCGCATCAGGCAGGGATGCTGCATCCGGCACGGGTGCCGTTATATCATCCACAATAACATTCTGAGCCTGATTCGAAGTGTTGCCATTCCCGTCGTCGTAAGTCCATGTGATTATATATGTACCCTGAGTGCTGTAGGTTAACGGATCGGATGTTGTTCCATTAATAATCCCTGCACAATTATCTGTTGCTGCAGGAGTTACGGTTACAGTAGCTGAACATTCGCCAGTGACATCAGGTAGTGAAGCAGCATCAGGAACAGGAGCTGTAACATCATCAACAATTACATTCTGTAACTGGGATGTTGTGTTGCCATTTCCGTCGTCATATGTCCAGGTAACAACATAGGTACCCTGAGTATTGTATATAAGGGGATCGGAGGTTGTCCCGGTGATGATGCCTGAACAATTGTCAGTTGCTGTTGGTATCACTGTTATTGAAGCTGAGCATTCCCCCGTCACATCGGGCAATGGTATAACGTCAGGCACCGGTGCCGTGATATCATCTATCACAACATTTTGTGGTTGGGTTATAATATTACCGTTTCCATCATCGTAGGTCCAGGTGACCAGTGTAGTACCCTGAGTTGTAATCGGCAGGGTGGCATCATGTGTACCTGTTATTGTTCCGGCACAATTATCAGTAGCTGTCGGAGCTGTAAGTGCGGTTACTGAGCACTCGGCAGTGACATCCGGTAATGGATCTACAACAGGAACAGGAGCTTCATTGTCGTTTACAGTAACTGTAAATGAACATTTTGCACTATTCCCTGAAGCATCAGTGATAGTAAATTCATTTGTAGTTACACCGACAGGGAATGTCGATCCGCTGGCAAGTCCAAGAGTTTGAGATGTAATTGCCCCCGGGCAGTTATCTGTTCCGACCGGAGCGACATAAGTCACGACAGCTCCGCATATTCCGGGATCATTATTGACAACTATATCTACCGGGCAGGAAATTGCAGGTAATTCAGTATCATTAACTATCACATTAAAGCTGCACTGTGCTGTATTTCCGTATCCGTCAGTTACCCGGAAAGTATTAACTGTTGTTCCAACCGGGAATGTAGAACCGCTGGGTAACCCTGCAATTTGCACTGTTACTGCACCCGGACAGTTGTCAGTTCCGACCGGAGCAACATAGGTTACTACTGCGTCGCAAGCTCCGGCAGTATTATTTACGATAATATCTGCAGGACAGCTTATCACAGGAGGCGTATTATCAATAACCTCAACTGTGAAAGTACAGGTAGCAGTTCTGCCTGCTCCGTCAGTAACCACGAAAGTATTTGTTGTCATTCCAACCGGGAATGTTGAACCGCTTGGCAGTCCTGCTGTCTGGACAGTTGCAGCTCCAGAACAGTTATCTGTTCCGGCAGGAGTCACATAGGTTACTACGGTACTGCATACTCCGGTTACACTGATATTTCCCGGACATATTATTTTAGGATCTTCAGCATCCACAACAGTAATATTGAAGCTGCAGGTATTGGTATTACCATAAGCATCTGCCACCTGGTAGGTATTTACAGTGGTTCCAACCGGATATAATGCTCCGCTTACCTTACCTTCAGTTTGAGTTGTAACGGCTCCCGGACAGTTATCCGTACCATCAGGTGTAACAAAGTTTACAATTGCACCACATAATCCAAGCTCGTTGTTAACAATAATATCAGCCGGACAGGTTATCGCAGGAAGTTCAGTATCATTTACTGTTACATTAAATGTACACGTCGATATATTTCCGCAGTTATCTGTAGCTGTATATGTTACAGTTGTTGTACCTATCGGGAATGTATCTCCCGGATTTTGTGTGCTTGTAAAGCTTGCTAATCCGCAATTATCAGTTGCAGTAGGAGCTGTCCATGTCACAGATGCTGAACAGTTTCCAGGATCGTTTGATACTGTGATATTGAAGGGGCAGTCGGTGATTACCGGGACGGTAGTGTCATCTATGTAGATAATATGATCTACTGTGCTGCTGTTGCCGCACTCATCCGTTACTGTGTAGGTCCGTGTGATCGTGATCGGACAGCTCCCGGAGGGAACATCTACACTACCTACTGTCATAGCTAAATCGGCACTGCAGTTATCTGATATCGCGATCCCGCCTGCAAGGGATTCCAGTTCTGCTACTGTTGTTGCTGCTATCGGCGCATCGCCCGCATCACAGCCCTCTACTGTTGCATCTGTAAGACTCCCTGTGATTACCGGGACGGTAGTGTCATCTATGTAGATAATATGATCTACTGTGCTGCTGTTGCCGCACTCATCCGTTACTGTGTAGGTCCGTGTGATCGTGATCGGACAGCTCCCGGAGGGAACATCTA
>Ga0307378_10000108_pt1 | contig 152285 bp, 171 predicted proteins | sample UN1MG_FD_202238 | JGI IMG/M metagenome (GOLD analysis project Ga0307378, IMG submission 202238) | Soil microbial communities from Risofladan, Vaasa, Finland - UN-1 | ecosystem: Environmental > Terrestrial > Soil > Coastal area > Acid sulfate soil | place: Finland: Risofladan, Vaasa... | reverse complement strand
GGGGAAGATTCTACAGATTTTCCTCAAGATCGACTTGCATTCAAAGAAGCATTCAAGATGGCAGGAATAAAACCAGCTGATTTGGATTATCTTTATGCCCATGATTGCATGCAGATTTATCAATTGATTCTTCCTGAAGTAGCTGGATATATTCCTAAAGGTCAGGCTTGGAAATATGCTCTAAATGGGGATTTTGCTTTTGATGGCAAAAAACCTTTAAATGTTTCTGGTGGTCGACATGGAAGTGGGCATGCATTTGAAGCCTCTGCAGGACTTGAGACTTATGAAATTGTAAAACAGATGAGAGGCGAGGTTAAGGGAAGGCAAATTACTCCTTTACCAAAAATTGCCGCCCAGCATAATCATGGTTATGGTATGCATACTGCGGTAACCGTTTTGAAAGCGGCAAATTAATTAAAATTAATTATAAAATTATGGAGCCAATTGCTAAAAAATGGTATGACCAATTAGCGCAAGGGGTAATTACGGCAATCAAATGTAAAGATTGTGGAGCTTATACTTTTCCACCTTTAACTGTTTGCCGCGAATGCAGTAGTAGAAATGTAGAAGGGGTAAAAATAAGCGGAAAAGGAAAATTAATTATGTTTTCTAGTTCAATTCTTCCAGCAAAAAAGTTTGCTCATTTAGCACCAATTGCTTATGGTTTAGTAAAATTAGAAGAGGGACCTTGTTTCTTTACCAAGATTGAAGGAGTAAAATGCTCCACTCCGGAAGAAATCAGAAAAGAAAATGAGTTGCTCCCAGCAGAAGTAGAAGCAAAAGTTCAAGAAGCTGAAGGAGTAAATATTGTAGTGTTCGTGAAAAAATAACCCTGCTATAAAGTTTGAGAATATAGTTATGCCAGAAGATAATAAAAAAGTTGACCCTGCATTAGTTGCCGAGAAAATAAAAAAGATTGTTAGCGAAATTTTCAAAAAAGACCCGAAAGAAATTTCTGAGGATATAAAGTTTATTTCTGATTTACATGCGAAATCTCTTGATATAATGACTTTATTGGCAACTTTAGAGGGTGAGTTTAAAATAAAAATTCCTCCATTAGAAATACAAGGAGATAAGACAATAGGAAACTTAATAAGTTACGTAGTACGATCTTAATTAGTTAAACCTTTTCTAATATCGCAAAGGCAATTACTATTTTAGATTCGAAACTCAAGGAAATAAAGATTCGGTATTTACTTTTCGGAAATTTTTTCGCTAGATTACCTTTTAAAAAAACATAAGGCTTTCCTGATGAGTCTCTTTTTATTTTAATTTCTGGAAAGTAATTTTTTTTACTTAAATTAAGATTCAAAGCTTTAAGAACCGCTTCTTTTCCGGCAAAGGTAGTTGCTAAATTCTCTGTCCTTCTATTTTTTTCTGCGTAATCAATTTCTTCTTTAGTAAAAAGCCAATTCAGGCTTTTTCTTGTTTTAAGAGAATTAAAATTTTTTTTAAAATGTTCTATTTCTAAAATATCAACACCTATTCCAAAAACCATTATTTTATCAGAATTTTTACAATTTCAACAATCTCTTCTACTTTTACTCCCCTCGACAAATCACTTAAAGGTTTATTAAAGCCTTGTAAGATTGGGCCCAAAGCCGATGCTTTGGCTAAAATATTAACTAATTTGTAGGCAATATTTCCAGCATTTAAGTCAGGAAAAATTAAAACATTTGCTTTTCCTGCAACCCTTCCTATCTCTTTCATTTTTCTTTTAGCTACATCTTCTCTTAAAGCAGTATCTCCTTGAATCTCTCCTTCTATTGCCATTTCCGGAGCTTTCTTTTTAGCAATTTCAGCAGCCTTAACTACTTTATCTATTAGGGGATGAGAAGCGCTTCCTTGAGTGGAAAAAGAGAGTAAAGCTACTCTTGGTTCCCAGCCAAAGATATCTTTAGCTGTATTACCGGTAGTAATAACAATGTCGGCTAATTCTTCTGGCGTGGGGTTAATATTTACTGAAGCATCTGCAAAAATCAGTTTTCCTTTTTCTCCTCCTTTATAACCTGGTATATCCATTAGAAAATAAGAAGAGGGAACAGAAACTCCTTCTTTTAAGCCAATTATTTGTTTAGCCACTATAATGAATTCCCTAGAAGTAAAAACACATCCTCCTACCATTCCATCAACTCTTCCTAATCTTAAAGCGATTGCTCCAAAATAGAGAGGGTTCAAAATTATATTTTGAGCAATTTGGGGAGAAAAATCTGTAATTTTGGAAAGTTCTGTTGCAAATTCTGTTTTATCTTTTGATGTTTCTGGATTAATAACTTCAATGTTATCTATTTCTTTTTTCCCTATTAAAATTGGTTCGGCGATTTTTGCCTTTTTTAAAATTTGAGCAGCTTCTATTATTCTTTCGTCTTCTCCTTCTGGGAAAAGAATTTTAGGAAGAGATTTTTGGGGCGATAATTCTTTTTTTATTTTTTTTATGATTGCCATTTTAGTTTATGAAATTCTAAGTAGTTTTAACATTTCTTTATAAATCATCAGCTCTTCATCGGTTTGAAGAGCTAAAATCTTTACTTTAGAATTAGAAGCAGAAATGATTTTTTCCTGCCGGTTATTTTTATTATTGTCAATTTGAACGCCCAGGTATTTAAAAGAATTCATCACCTCTTTCCTAAATTTAGCTGATCCTTCACCAATCCCTGCCGTAAAAACTATCGCGTCTACTCCTCCAAGTAATCCAATATAACTGCCAATATACTTTACCACACTCCTTAAATAAATTTGATAACAAAGTTTTGTTTTTTCGTTTTTCATTTTGAGGATTTCTCTAAAATCTTTAACTCCGCAAATTCCTAAATAACCTGATTGTTTATTTAAAATATCATCAAGTTGAGAAGCGGTATAATTGAATTTAGAAATTAAAAATAAGGGAATGGAAGGATCAATATTGCCACAACGTGATTCCATCACTAGTCCCTCAAGAGGAGTAAAGCCCATTGAAGTATCAATTGGTTTGCCATTTTTAATGGCAGTAATTGAGCTTCCTGCTCCTAAGTGGCAAGTGATTAGTCGATTTATTTTTTTTCCAAGAACTTCTTCTGCTAAACTCGCTACATATTTATGAGAAATACCGTGAAAGCCATATCTTTTTATTTTATATTTTTGATAAAATTTGTATGGTAGAGCATAAAGATAAGCTGATTTAGGGAGAGATGAATAAAATTCAGTATCGAAAACCGCCACATTTTTTGCTTTTGGTAAAATTTTTTGGCAAATTTCTATTCCTAAGATATTAGGAGGATTATGAAGGGGAGCTAAACAAGAGATCTCTTTTATTTTGTTTAAATTATTTTTATTAATAACAATCGATTTTTTAAAAAAATCACCGCTATGAACGACACGGTGACCGATAATCTTTATTTCAGAAATATCTTTTATAAACTTACCATCAACTAATTGATTGAGAATTTTTTTAATAGCTATTTCATGGTTTTTTTCTCCAGTTTTGAGCCCAATATTTTCTTTAATCCCTCGAGCGATACACTTTTTGTCTTTAAACAAGGCGTATTTAACTGAAGAAGATCCTGAGTTAAGAACAAAAATAAAATTGGTTTGCATAAAGATAGAATAAACTTCTATTTTAATTTTAATGTTTTAGAGGATAGAAGTCAAATATCAAAAACTTCTAATTTATGAAATTTATTGTATAATGGATTATGTTGAAAATTAATTGAGGATTAAAAAATGAGTTTATTTGTAAGAAGAAATTTAGTAAAAATATTAATATTTCTGTTTTTTCTGACTTCAGCAGGAATTATTTTTTTTATTTTTCAATTGCCGTCGGAAGATATTAATTTGGAAGAAAAATTGAGTACGGAAACAACTATTAATGAAGATTCAACAACCACGACAGAATTAATAAAACCTTCTTTTACTACGGTTTTATTGTCAGCTACTGAGCTTGAACAAGGGGATACATTAGTTATTACCGCAGAAAATATTCCTGAAGGAGAAAAGATCGCAGGAGAATTTAATGGAAAATCATTTGATTTTTTTCCAGCTGAACAAGAAGGAAAATGGATAGCTCTTTTGGGAATTGATGCAAAAAAAGCTCCAGGAGAATATTCTTTATCAGTTTTTCTTTCTGGTGAACCAGAAGTTGAAGAAACAATAAAAGTAAAAAAGAAGGATTTCTATATAACCAAAATTGTGATAACTCCAGAATTGGAAGAAAAGGGTTTTACTTCATCAAATATATCAGAAAACATTGCTACCAAAGATGGGGTTATTATTTATGAGGTTTTGGGAAAATATAGCCCCACGGCATATTTTAACCTCAGTTTTATTTATCCGTTAAAGGAAATAATAAACGTTGGCGCTTTTGGGAACATTAGAAAAGACGGAGATATTACAATTCAGCATTTAGGAGTTGATTTGGATGCTGTGGAAGGAACGCCGGTTTATGCGATTAATAATGGAAAAGTAGTTCTTGCCAAAGAATTGACAGTTTATGGAAATATAATAATTATAGACCACGGTTTTGGAATTTATTCTTTATATTTACATCTTTCTGAATTTAAAGTTTCAGAAGGGGAAATACTGAAAAGAGGACAATTAATTGGGCTTGTTGGAAATACTGGTTGGTCATTAGGGCCTCATTTACATCTTTCCATAAAGGTAGACGGAGCAAGTGTTGATCCGTTGAAGTTTATTAAAGCAGTATCTGGTTTTTAAAATAAAAATATGGGATTAGTTTTAAAAAATAAATATTTTTTACTGAGACACGGAAAAACTATTCATCAGGAAGAGAAAAAGAATATTATATACTTTTATCCCGATGATAGTCCTCCTTGTATTTTATCAGATAAAGGGATAAAAGAAGTTAAGTTAGCTGGAGAAGCATTAAGAGAAAAAAATATTGGTTTAATATTTTCATCAGATATTTTAAGAACAAGACAAACAGTTGAAATTGTTGCTGAATTAATTAACTATGATTTGGAGAAAATAGTTTATGATACAAGGTTAAGGGATGTTAACTGGGGAATATTTAGAGGGAAGAGCAAAGAAGAGGCCTGGGCATATTATAATAATGATATGATTAAGAAGTTTGAATTAGGTGTTCCTCAGGGAGAGAACTGGAATCAGTGTAGAGCAAGGATGGTTGAAGTTTTAAAGGAAATTGAAAATAATTTTGTGAACAAGAATATTTTAATAGTTTCTCATGGAGATCCTTTATGGCTCTTGGAGGGATATATGAAAGGTAATAGTAACGAAGAATTGATTTTAGAAATGAGCAGAGAAAAAGATATTAAAACCGGGGAAATAAGAGAAATTAATAATTAAACCAAAAGGTCAGAAATTATATGAAATATGATGTTGCAGTAATTGGAGGTGGTTCTGCTGGAATGATTGCAGCAGGAAGAGCTGGAGAACTTGGTTCCAGAGTTGTTTTAATTGAAAAGAATAAAGATTTGGGGACAAAGCTTTTAATTACAGGGAAAGGGAGATGTAATATTACAAATAAAGGAGATGGATTAAAAGAGATAATAAATAGATTCGGGAAAAATGGAAAATTTCTTTTCTCAGCATTTTCAAAATTTGGCGTAGATGAGACAATAAACTTTTTTGAAAGCAAAGGTTTGAAAACAAAAATCGAAAGAGGGGGTAGAGTGTTCCCAGTAAGTGATAAATCGCGGGACGTGCTTGATGTGCTTATTAAATATTTGAGAAAATTTCATGTTGATGTTAGAACGAATTCAATAGTAAGAAAGATAATAAAGAAGCAAAATAGGATTGAAAAAGTTATTCTTGTAAATAACGAAGAAATTATTGCGGATAATTTCATAATTTGTACAGGAGGAAAATCTCATCCAATAACTGGTTCTACTGGTGATGGATATAGATGGGCTAAGAAGCTTGGGCATACGGTTGTAGATCTTTTTCCATCAATTGTGCCTATTATTGTTAAAGAAAAGTATGTGAAAGATCTTGAAGGTTTGAGTTTAAAGAATGTTGAAATTAACATATATAAAGGTAATAAAAAGATTAATTCAAGATTTGGCGAAGCAATATTTACAGATAATGGGATGAGCGGACCAATAATTCTTGATATGAGTAAAGAAATTGGCAAAGAGATAGCTGGTAATATTAGAATGCAAATTGATTTTAAACCTGCATTGGATTTTGTAAAACTTGATAAAAGAATCCAAAGAGATTTTCAAAAAAGTCCTAAGAAGTTATTTAAAAACAGTCTTAATGAATTATTACCCAAGAAACTTATTCCAGTCATTGTAAGATTATCTGAAATTGATCCTGATAAAAAAGTTAATTCTATTACTAAAGAAGAAAGAAGAAAATTATTACATCTTTTAAAGGAGTTTAGTTTAGAAATAAAGGGATTGGAGGGGTTTAAAAGAGCAATTATTACAGCTGGTGGAATTAATCTAAATGAAATTAATCAAAAGACGATGAAATCAAAGTTGATTGATAATTTGTATTTTGCAGGAGAGATACTTGATATTGATGGGCCGACAGGCGGATATAATTTGCAAGTTTGCTGGACTACAGGATATATTGCTGGGGAAAGTACTAGGTGTGTGTAAATTTAATAAAATGTTGAAAATATGGTATAATTAAAACGGTAGATTAATTAAGATATTAGATATTTAAAAAGGTCGTTAACATTAATAAATAATGCTTAATAAATTATGACTGAAGTTATCAAAAAAAATGGGACAAAAGAACCATTTAGTGCCGAAAAGATTAGAAAATCAATTACTGGTGCTGCTCGTCAAGCTGATATTTCAGAAGAGAGAAAGAATAAAGTAGCAGAGCAAGTGGCAGCAACGGTAATTCCTATGTTTGAAGGTAAAGAGGAAGTAAAAGCCAATGAGATAAGAGATATTATTCTTAGTGAGTTGGATAAGATTGAACCGGCTGTAGCTAATTCCTGGAGAGAATACGAACAAAATAGAAGAAAGGCTGAATAAAAAGAAAGAAAAGCGTCCTCATCTGGACGCTTTTCAATTTCAGACAAACTATTATTAGAAGGAGAATTAATAAAGAAAGTCGCCAAGATAGTGATTTTTTGGTAAAATTAAGAGAAGGTCGAAAATTAATAAAAATTAATAAAAAACATGAATAATAAAATTTTAAAAGTTTTAAGGGAAGATTTAATTGGAGAATTAGGAGCTATTAATCAATATCAGGATCATATTGATGAAATTGATAATGAAGAAGCTAAAAAAATATTAGGTCATATTAGAGATGATGAGAAAGAACATATGGCTGAACTAACCAAGATAATTAGAAAATTAGATGCTATGCAGGAAGAAAAACTCCAAAAAGAAGAGCTTTAAATTTTATGGCGGGAAAATCTAAGAAATATTGGTCCAAAGAAGTTACTTTAGAGAGCAGGGCTTTGGCTTTGGAAGAAGGTGTTTTTACTTGGAAGGATCCAAAGCGTATCGCTAGGTCTTTAAAGAAATCAGCTGAGGAAAGTACTGAGCGAAAAGGAACGCCATTTCAATCAGCAATGTCAATGCTTAATTTTTATATTAATCGTGCTGGTAAAAATCTTGATTCAAAACAACGTAAAATTTTAGAGCAAGCCAAAAAGGAATTGAGAATAGTTTTTGAAAAGAATAAAAAGTAATTTTAAAATTATGGAAAATGATTTTGTAAAATATTTATTCTTGTTTATTATTGGAATGTTGGGGGTTTTTATTGGCAGAAGAATGGCGATTAAAAGAATGATGAAAAAAAAGAAAAATTTGGTATAATAAAACCAGCTTTTTAAATATGTCCCAATATTATAATTCACAAAGAACAAAAAATTTACACGATCCTGATTCAAAAGAACCGTTTAGGCTTTCACGGTCAAAAATTGATTTGTTTTTAGAATGTCCGCGATGTTTTTATTTGGATAGAAAATTAGGGGTTGGACGACCTCCTGGTTTTCCGTTTAATTTAAATAATGCTGTTGATACTTTGCTTAAACAAGAATTTGATATTTATCGCGCTAAAGGCACAAAGCATCCCTTTATGAAAACTTATAAAATTAACGCTGTTCCTTTTCAACATGAAAAGATTGAAGAATGGCGCGATGCAAGAACAAGAGGAATAACTTATCTTCACAAACCAACAAATTTATTAATTACTGGCGGCATTGATGATATTTGGGTAAATCCTAAGGGGGAATTAATTATTGTTGACTACAAGGCAACATCAAAAAATGGGCAAGTAAGTTTAGACGCTGATTGGCAAATTAGTTATAAAAGACAAATGGAAATATATCAGTGGTTGTTTAGAAAAAATGGATTTAAGGTTTCTAATACTGGATATTTTGTTTATTGCAATGGGAAAACAGATGTTGAAGCTTTTGATGGTAAATTAGAATTTGATGTTACTTTGATACCCTATAAAGGCGATGATTCTTGGATTGAAAAAACTATTTATAATATGAGTAAATGTTTGAATGGTAATCAAATTCCAAAAGCAGGCTCTGATTGTGATTATTGCAATTATATTGAATCAGTAAAATCTAAAACAATAAAACCTGAAAACGGAACATTATTTTAAATGTTGATTAAAGTTAAGGTTTTTTCAAATTCAAAGAAGCGGGGAATAATTAAAAAATCTGAGGATAGTTTTGAAATAAGAGTGAAAGTGAAACCATTACAAGGCCAGGCGAATAAAGAAGCAATTAAAGTATTGGCAGAATATTTTGAAATGCCAGAATCAAATATAAGATTAATTAAGGGATTTAGGCATACAAATAAAGTTTTTTCAATACCAGAAATTAAATAAATTTATGAAAAAAGGAATTAAAATTAAAAGAAAAGTACATACGCCATTACGCCGTCCTCCTAGATTGAGTGGACAAGTGCATAAATTTGGAATAAAGCCAATTAAGAAAAAAAAGGTCGAAGGATTAATAAAAAATAATTAGAATAAACTTATGGGTCAATATTTAATAGCAAATCCATGGCTTATTTGGCCAATCCTTGCTTGGACCTTGCCTTGGAAAGGCGTAGCCCTTTGGAAATCTGCCAGGAACGAGCATAAATGGTGGTTCATTGCCTTATTAGTATTGAATACAATGGCTATTCTGGAAATTATTTACATTTTCTTTTTTAGTAAAAAGAAAGAAGCAATAGAGAAGAAGGAAGAAAAAGTAGAAGCACAGGAACAAGAGAAAATAGAAGAATAGAAATGAAGTAAAAACGCCCTAAAAAGGGCGTTTTTTTTATTGTTGATATAATTATGATATAATTAAAATATGAATTTTATTTCGAGCAAAGAGAGAAACAAGGTTCTACCGACTGAAGGTCGGCAGGTTCTTATAGATAAAAACAAGCCATTAGCTGACAGAATTAGGCCAGATTGTCTGGATGATTTTTTAGGCCAAGAAGAAATTATTGGAGAAGGAAAATTATTAAAACAGGCGATTGAATCTGATAAATTGCCTTCAATAATTTTTTGGGGTCCGCCTGGAAGCGGAAAAACTACTTTAGCCTATATTATTGCCAAACAGACTAAATCAGAATTTAAACGAATGAGCGCGGTTTCAAGCGGGATAAAAGATTTAAGAGAAATTGTAAAACAAGCAGAAGCAAACAAAAGATTGGGAAAGAGAACGATTTTATTTATTGATGAAATTCATCGTTGGAACAAAGCCCAGCAGGATGCGTTGCTTCCTCATATTGAACAAGGATTAATTACGCTTATTGGGGCTACGACAGAAAATCCAAGTTTTGAAGTTATAGGATCATTACTCTCCCGTTGTAGGGTTTTTGTTTTAAAACAGCTTAATAAATCTCAAATTTCAGAGATTATTAAAAGAGCGTTAAAAGATAGGGAAAAAGGATTAGGTAAATTAGATATAAAAATAGATAATGAAATAATTGATATGATTTCAGAGATGAGTAATGGAGATGCTAGAATTGCTCTTAATGTTCTTGAGTATGCTTCTTCTATTTCAAATGAAATCACATTAGATCTTGTAAAAGACGCTTTTCAGAAATCCAATTTGTTTTATGATAAAAATGGCGAAGAGCATTATAATATAATTTCTGCTTTACATAAATCAATGCGTGGATCTGATGCTAACGCCGCTTTATACTGGTTGGCAAGAATGCTTGAAGCTGGCGAGGAACCTTTGTATGTAGCGAGAAGAATTGTACGATTTGCTTCAGAAGATATAGGTTTGGCTAATTCACAAGCTTTAGAACAAGCTGTATCTGCTTATCAGGCATGTCATTTTATAGGTATGCCTGAATGTAATGTTATATTAGCTCAGGCAGTTGTTTATATGGCTAAATGTAAAAAATCAAATGATTTATATGTTGCCTATGAAAGAGCGGCAGAAGATGTCAGAAAATATGGAAATTTACCAGTACCTTTGCATATTCGCAATGCTCCGACAAAATTAATGGAGGATTTAAAATACGGTAAGGGATATAAATATAGCCCTGATTATGATTACAAAGAAAACCAGGAATATTTGCCAAAAGAATTAAAAGGCAAAAGATATTTAAAATAAATCAATAGGACTTGACAAAGATAAGAAAGTTTGCTATTATGGGTTTAAGAGATAAGAAGAGCTCTTGGTTCTATAAAACCTTCCTAGAAGGTTTTGAGTAGGACAGAGGCAGTTTATGTCTCAAGAATTAATCTGATTTTAGGCATTAAACTAGAAGATTTTAAAAAATTAAATAGATAAGTTTAAAAGAAGCAAGAGCTCTTAATTAACAGGCGGCATTGGTCAGAAAAAAAATAGACCGATTAACCGCCTTTTTTCTTTACCAAAAAATTGATAGAATATAATAAAGATAAAGGAATTAATTAAATGAAGAAAATAGAAATTAGGGCTTACGCAAAAATCAATCTTACTTTAGATATTTTAGACAAGTTGCCTAATGGTTATCATAAAATTAATTCAATATTCCAGGCAATTGATCTTTACGATACACTTTTAATTTCTGAAACCGATAAAAATTTTTCTTTAAATAGTAAGGTAAACTGTTCTGTTAAAGAGAATTTGGTCGCAAAGGCGCGAGAAAAAATAGAAAATTTTATAGGTAGAAGTATTAAATGTAAAATCCATTTATATAAAAATATTCCAGAAAGCGCTGGATTAGGCGGTGGTTCAAGTGATGCAGCGGCAACTTTGATTGGATTAAACAATCTGTTTAAATTAAATTTAAATCTTAAACAACTTAGTAGGATAGGCGCGCAGATTGGAAAAGACGTGCCTTTTTTTATATATAATATAGGAACAGCTTTAGTTAAGGGTATAGGCGAAGAAATAGAGGAATCAAACAGAAAACCTTCTAATTTTTATGTTTTAGCAAAGCCAAATCAGGAGATTAGTACATCTGAAATCTATTCATTATTTGACCAATATAATAAAAGTAAAAGTTTTTATGAATTAGCGCAGAAAATTTGCCCAAACGTGGGAATTCTTTATTCATATTTTTCTTCAATATCAAATGATTATGCTATGTCAGGCACTGGTCCAACGATATTTGCAGGTTTTGATTCTTATGAAGAAGCTTTGGAAGCAAAAGATAATTTTGGCGACACAACATTTAAAGGAGACTTTTATATTTGCAGACCGTCCAAAAAAACTTATGAAATTGTTTTTTAAAAATTGATAAGATATAATAGGTTTTAAAATATTAAATATGTTCATACTATATAGTTTAGTTTTTATAATTTCTTGTATCGTACTTTATTTTTCAGGTAACTGGCTGATTGATGGGTTAAAAAGGATTGGTAGATTTTTACGTTGGAGGGAATTTATTATCGCTTTTTTTGTTATGGCTTTTGCAAGCTCTTTGCCAAATCTTTTTGTAGGAATTAGTTCAGCTCTTCATAAAGTTCCACAACTTTCTTTTGGAGATGTTGTTGGAGGTAATTTAATTGATTTAACATTAGCTGTGGCTTTGGCAGTTTTAATTGGTGGAAATGTTATTCCTACAAAGGGTAAGATTTTAGAAAGAAGCGCTATTTTTACAACTTTTGTTGCCATTTTGCCACTTCTTTTGATATGGGATGGTGTATTGGGAAGAGGTGATGGATTAATACTGCTTTCTGTTTTTGTTTTTTATATTCTTTGGCTTACTTTAAACAAAGAAAGATTTAGAGAATCTTCTGGAAACGGAGAAAAACAAATACCAAACATTTTAAAGGAATTTAAGGTTTTTATGAAAGATTTGGGATTAATTGTTTTATCTTTTATTCTGCTTTTACTAGCGGCAGAAGGTATAGTGCAAAGCGCTAAATTTTTTGCTGTAGCTTTAAATATATCCTTACCTATTATTGGGATTTTAATTGTAGGATTAGGTAATACTTTGCCGGAAATTCGTTTTGCTATTGCGTCAGCTAAAGCTGGTAAAACAGAAATGATTTTAGGAAACTTAATGGGCGCTGTCATTATACCTGCTACTTTGGTTTTAGGCATTGTTGCTCTAATTTGTCCAATTATAGTTCCTAATTTTACGCCTTTTGCTATTGCGAGAACTTTTTTAATAATTGCCGCCATAGTTTTTTATATCTTTACCAGAACCCATAGGAAGATTACCGGGAAAGAGGCAATAATTCTGCTTTTGCTTTATATTGTTTTTGTCATAGTTGAGATTTTAATAAAATAAAAGTTAAAGAAGTCCTTAATTAAATCTTGACAGAACCAAAGGAAAGTCGTATAATTGTGGTAGTAATTAGTAATGAAGAAGATTGAGTATAGCAACTTTACAATTTTAAATATATAAATAAATAAAAAAAGGAGGATTAGAAATGAAAAGTCGGATTTTTCTTGGTGTTTTAGTGTTTGTTGTTTTGTTTTTGATATGTTTTCTACCAAGTTTTGCTTATTATTCTTTTCTTTCTCCAGAAGCTAACGAAGCTTTGGAAGTTTTAAAGGAAAAATTTAGGGAGAAGGAAATTGTTTTAGAAAAAGAAGAAGGAATAATTTGGGTTGTAATTATTCCGAAAAATAGCGGAGTTGAAACAGAAGAAATAATGGAAATGATTTATAGTGACGAGAAAGGAAAGCTTGGAACTGTTTATACATTTACTAAGATAATAATTACAAATCCTGAAGGATGGACTAGAATAATTTGGGGGGCTGCAGCTAAATCTCATCCATACGATATTCCAAAATTGTGTTTTGTATTCGATGGTTAATAAATTATGAAAGAAGGAGGTTGATTTGAGATGAAAAGGTTATTATTAATTGTTTTGATTATATGCATGAGCTTCGTTATTTTAAGTTCAACCGATATTATAGATAACAAAGAAGTAGTCGCAAGGGATTGCGAGTGTCGTATTATGGTTGAATGTTATTATCCAGGATATCAACCAGGAGTTGATTTACCTTTCGCAAGTAAAACTGTATATTCTTGCGCTAAAGCAAAAAAATTTATGAACTATATGTCTGAGACAGTTGAATATCCTGATGATTGGATGGAAGTACCAAAATATTCTGCACCAGTATTTTTTTTCTTATATCCTGCAGAAAAATCTTAAATAGAGTCTGTTAATCTTAAGAGGGGATAAAATTTTTTATCCCCTTTCTTTGTTTATATTTATTCGGGTTGACAAATCATTTTTCTTTGCTATACTAAAGATGCCGTTGTTTTGAGGAGCTTGCTCCAATTAACAGCGGCATTTTTTTTATTAATTTTTTATGGTATAATAAAAATTAAAGAATTAAATATATTATTATGATTAGTTTAGATCAAGTTAAAAAGAACCCACAGGTATTAGAATTTATTAAACAATCAGATGAATCTTTAGCAGCAGTAGGATATACAGAACATAGTTTATCTCATGCCAAGATTGTTTCTGCCCGGGCAAGGACAATTACTCAGGAAACTGGTTTTTCAAAAAAAGAACAGGAGCTATCAGCTATTGCAGGTTTTTGTCATGATATGGGAAATCTTTTAAGCAGAAGCCATCATCATTATTTTGGCGCTTTATTATTCCATCAGATTTTTAATCAAGATTTTACTCCAGAGGAATTAGCAATAATTATGAATGCTATTTCCAACCATGATAAAGATGAAATGAATTTTTCTAATATTATTGCTGCAATACTTGTTTTGGCTGATAAAACAGATGTGCGCCGTTCAAGAGTAGTTGATAAAAAAGCCAAGAAAATTAAAGAAGACATACATGATAGAGTTAATTTTGCCACAAAAATGTCAAGAGTAAGAATTAATAAAAAGAAAAAATTAATTACTTTGATTCTTAAAATTGATACTGGTTTTGTACCAATAATTGAGTACTTTGAAATTTTTACAGATAGAATGGTTTATTGTAGAAAAGCGGCAAAATTTTTAGGTTATAAATTTGGTTTGATAATTAATAACTTTAAATTACTTTAAGCTTTAAATGAAATGGCAAATTTATTTATTGTTGCCACTCCAATAGGAAATTTAGAAGATATTTCTTTGCGAGCGCTTCGCGTCTTGAAAGAAGTTGATATAATATTATGTGAAGATACGAGGGTAACAAGGAAACTATTATCGCGTTATAATATCAAAACTCCAGTTTTGAGTTATCATCAGCATTCGCAGTTAAAAAAAGTAAATTACATTGCGGATTTATTAGAAAAAGGAAAAAATTTAGCATTAGTTTCAGATTCAGGTACTCCTGGGATTTCTGATCCGGGAAATAAATTAATAGATTTTCTTACAAGAAATAATATTAATTTAATGATTATTCCGATTCCAGGCTGTTCAGCTTTAATAACTGCCGCTTCTATTTCCGGTTTTCCAATGGACAGGTTCACTTTTTTAGGATTTCCTCCGCACAAGAAAAAAAGAAATAAATTTTTTGAAGAATTATTAGAGATAGAACATCCAGTTGTTTTTTATGAATCACCTCATAGAATTATTAAAACATTAGAAGAGGTTAGTAATAAATCCCAAGAATTTAATCTTAATCCGCAAGTAATTGTTTGTCGGGAATTAACTAAAAAATTTGAAACAATTTACAGGGGAACAATAGAGGAAGTGATAACAAAGATAAAAGATGATAAAATAAAAGGTGAGTTTACAGTAATTATTTATAAAAATTATGAATTATAATTTAAAACGATTATATCAACTAAAAGGGCAGTTTAGAAAGTTAGAGGAGGAGAAACGGGAAATAGAAGTAGCTTTTAAAAATCAATTAGGGACTATTTTGATAGCAGCTTTTGCATTTGTGGCTGGTTTGTCCTGGAGGGAAGCAATAAATAGCATAATGGAGTATTTACTTCCAATAAATAAAGATACTATTTTAGCTAAATTTATCTATGCTATTATACTTACCTTCTTTCTGTCCTTAATTTATGTTTATGTCACGAGATTTATAAATAAAAAGGATGATAAAAAAGAAATCGAAGATATTAAACAGTAGATTATTTAATTATATTTATGGAAAATTTGGTAATAGGAGATGAATTAGGTAAAAATTTAGCGCAACAACTTAGCTTGGATTTTATTTTAATAGAAGATAGAGTTTTTTCTGATGGAGAAGTATTACCTCGTTTGACCAAAGAAGAAAAAATTAATAAGGCTATTTTAATTTTTCAAAAAAAACAAAAAGAAAACATAAATGCTTATTTAATTAAGTATTTTTTATTATTAAGAAAGGTAAAAGAGCTTGCGCAAGAAATAATATGTATCATGCCTTATTTTCCTTATGCTCGCCAAGATTCTGTTTTTCAAGAAGGTGAATCTCTTTCTTCTTTGTACATTGCTGAATTAATAGAAAAAAATTCAGATGTTTTTATTACATGCAATATACATGAGCATAGAAAAAAGATTGGAGATTTATTTAAAATTCCAACGCATAATATCTTTCTTTTTCAGAATTTGGCAGAAGAGTTTAAAGATTATAATGTAGATAATACAATTGTTGTTGGTCCGGACAGAGAATCGCAAGCATTTGTTGATAATTTTTGTGAAAGATTTTCCGCGCAAAAGGTGGTTTTTGAGAAAAAAAGAGACGTAAGAACAGGAAAAATAAGTTTTGTTTTTGACAAAGATTGCGATTTTACAGGTAAAGACGTTATTATTGTTGATGATATTGTTTCAACTGGTAAGACTATTTTACAGACAGCCGAGATAGCGAAAGAACTTAAAGCCAAAACAATTAGTTTTGCTTTCATTCATTCTATATTTGGAGATAAAGTAATAGAGCGATTGAATAAAATAAATCCCAAGAAAATTGTATTCACAAATACTTTAGAAAGTTCTCGTTTTTCAGTTGATATTACCAAGCCGATAGCAAAGTATCTTCTGGAAAATAAATTAGTTTAAAAAAAATGAAGAAGGATAATTTAAAAAGAAATGGAAGTTTTTTCCTCAAGGTTAAGTATTTGGATATTAAAACTGGGCATCCTTGGATTGTTATTATTAATGAAGAAGATGGCCAGCGTTTTGGAATTAGGCCGGGTGATGAATTAGTTGTTAAGTGGAAAGAAAAACAAACAGAAATCGCGGTAGATACCACGAAATCTTTGGTAAAAAAAGGAGAAATTGGGCTTTTTCAAGATATTATCAATAGATATAAAATTAAAAAAGGGGAATTTTTAAAATTAAAACTCGCAGGCCATGCGCCTTCTCTTAAGATTATTCATAAAAAGCTAAACAAAGAGAGATTATCTTATAAAGAAATCTATACTTTGGTTTCGGATATAGCTAAGTATAGAATTAATGATTTAGAATTAGCTTTTTTTATTGCCTCTGCTTTTGATGAAAAAAACTTTTCAAAAGAAGAGATATATTATTTAACCAAAGCTATTAGTGAGACAGGGGAAATGATGAAATTCGGAAAAGTTGCGGCTGATAAACATTCTATCGGAGGAATTCCAGGTAATCGCGTAAGCCCTATAATAGTTGCCATTGTCGCCAGTTGCGGAGTGATAATTCCTAAAACTTCTTCTCGGGCAATAACTTCCGCGGCAGGAACAGCAGATACAATGGAGGTATTGGCGCCAGTGGGTTTTTCTTTAGATAAAATAAAAAACATTGTTAAAAAAACAAATGGTTGTTTAATTTGGGGAGGGGCTTTAAGATTAGCTCCTGTTGATGACAGATTTATTAAAATTACCCGTCAATTAGGGCTGGAACCTTATTCTAAAATGGTTGTCAGTATTATGTCCAAACAAATAGCAACAGGAATTACACATTTAGTAATTGATATGCCGATTGGTCCTACTGCAAAAATTTCAGATGCAAAAGATATTCGATTTGTTAAAAATTTATTTTTGTATTTATCAAAAAGATTTAAAATTAAGACTAAAATTTTTACTCAAAAAACAATGGGTCCCATAGGAAAAGGAATTGGTCCTTGTTTGGAAGCGAGAGATGTGATGAGAGTTTTACAGCAAAAAGAAAATAGGCCAAAAGATTTAGAAAAAAAAGCTGTTCGATTGGCCGGAGATTTATTGGAATTAGTTGGAAAAACAAAAAAAGGAACAGGGAAAAAATTAGCTTTGGAAAGCCTACAATCAAAGAACGCCTTAAAGAAGATACGAGAAATTATAAAAGCACAAGGAGGAGATTCAAAAATTGATTCTGAAAAAATTCCTTTAGGAAAAATCAGATATAAATTAAAATCTGCAAAAAGTGGTTTTGTAAAATCCATTCATAATAAAAATTTAAATAAAATTTGTAGATTATTAGGCGCCTCTTTAACCAAAGAAGCGGGGATTTATTTGGATAAATCTTTTGGGGAAAAAGTGAAAAAAGGTGAAGTTCTTTGCACCTTTTATACTGACAGTGAACAAAGATTAATTTTAGCTAAGCATGCTTTACAAAAATTGGAATTGTATAAAGTAAAATAAAAGTGGTACAATTGAAATGGGTACATTTCAATTGAAACGTTCTTGAGCGATAGCGAAAAGGTTGTTAATATTAAAACTTACTAGTTTTAATTCAACGTTCTTGAGCGATAGCGAAAAGGTTGTTAATATTAAAACTTACTAGTTTTAATTCAACGTTCTTGAGCGATAGCGAAAAGGTTGTTATAATATATATAAGGTCGATTATTTAAAAAAATAAAAATATGAATTGGATACTTTATCTTTTGATCATTTTATGGGGAATTTTTGGAGTTTTAGCGCTTATTCTTCCTAAAAAAGCAAAAGATTTAAGCTTAAAGATTACTCATAGCGGCCCTTACTGGTTATGGGGGATAATAGCTTTAATTTTTGCTTTTTTGCTTTGGCAGTCTGCAGGATTGGTAAGTGCTCCTTTGTTTATTCAGATTTTAGCTGTTTTGGCAGGTATTAAAGGATTATGTTTATTAGTTTTGCCAAAAAGCAAAACTGATGCGATGTTGAACTATTGGACTAATATTTCTGATGTTTTTTATAGAGTATTAGGAATAGTTTTGTTGGTTTTGGTTTACTATATTTTTCAGATGCTGATTTAAGAGAAGATTAGCGGTTAAATAATAATGGAGATAGCAGGTATATTTATCGTACCTGCTATTTTCATCGCTGCTGTTATTTTTAAAAAAGATAAAAAGATGATACAATGAATCTAGCAATTATTTATATTTATAACAACCTTTCGTTATCGCTCAAGAACGTTGAAATTAAAATAAGTATATTTTAATTATTAAATTTATGTTTGCAGAAGTTCCTTTAATCTTTCAACTTATAATTCTTTTATTCTCTGTTGTTGTTCATGAAGTTTCTCATGGATTAGCTGCTTTGCGTTTAGGCGATGATACAGCAGAAAAAATGGGACGTTTAACATTGAACCCACTAAAACATTTAGACCCAATTGGATCTGTTCTTTTACCTTTGATATTAGTTTTAATGAAGTCTGGATTTATATTTGGTTGGGCTAAACCCGTTCCTTATAATCCATTGAATCTTAAAATGCCGCGACGTGATTCAGCTATATTGGCTTTTGCAGGACCAATTTCTAATTTTTCTTTGGCTTTGATTTTTGGTTTAATTATCAGAATAATAATATCAACTTCTTCCTTCGTTGCACTTTTACCGTTTTTAATGTTTATAGTATGGATTAATTTAATTTTGGGTGTATTTAATTTGTTGCCAATTCCTCCATTAGACGGCTCAAAGATATTATTTTATTTTTTTCCATCCCGTGAATTAGAAGTTTTTCTCCATCAATATGGCATTATTATTTTATTTCTTTTTATTATGCTTGGAGGTGCAATTATTTTACCAATTATTTATTTATTTTTTTCGATTTTAACTGGAATTCCATTAGGTTGATTGACATAAAATGCCTTATTTGTTAAACTATTTTCTGTTATGCCTACTTTACATCAATTAATTAAAAAAGGGAGAAAATCAATTGTGAAGAAGAGCAAATCAGTTGCTCTATCTTTTTCTTTTGATACTATAAAAAATAGGCCAAGCCATCATCCATCTTCTTTTAAAAAAGGTGTTTGCTTAAAAGTTTTTACGGCTACTCCTAAAAAACCAAATTCTGCTTTACGAAAAGTAGCCAGGGTTAAATTAAGCAATGGCATGGAGGTTACGGCATATATTCCAGGAGAGGGGCATAATTTACAGGAGCACTCAATAATTTTGGTAAGAGGTGGAAGAGTTAAAGATTTGCCGGGAGTGCGTTATCATGTAGTTCGTGGTAAGCACGATATTGCTGGAGTAGATGGCAGAAAGCAGCAAAGAAGTAAATATGGAACAAAAAAAGCAAAATAAATCAACGAACAACGAATCTGATACGAATATACAAATAAAATTAAAATTACAAAATTATTAAAATAGTATGAGAAGAAAGCATAGACAAGAAAAAAAATACGAACCAGATTTAATTTATAAAAGCCCTTTGGCGACGCGCTTTATCAATTATTTAATGAAAGATGGTAAAAAGTCGGTAGCTCAGAGAGTTTTTTATAAAACAATGGAGAGTATTAAAAAACAAACCAAACAAGATTCATTGGGTATTTTCGATTTAGCTATTAAAAATGTTTCACCAGAGTTAGAAATTAAAAGTAGAAGAATTGGAGGCGCTAATTATCAAGTTCCTCAAGCGGTTCCTGAATATAGAAAAACCACATTAGCTTGTCGTTGGATTATTAATATTGCCAGGGCTAAAAAAGGAAAAGCAATGGCAGAAAGATTGGCAGAAGAATTAATTTTGGCTTCAAAAAACGAGGGAGCAGCTATGAAGAAAAAATTAGATACTCATCGCATGGCTGAGGCAAATCGCGCTTTTGCTCGTTTTCGTTTCTAAATTGAATATTATGGCTAAAATATATCCTATAGATAAAATAAGGGACATCGGTTTTATAGCTCACATTGACGCTGGTAAGACTACCACTACTGAGCGTGTTTTATTTTATACTGGAATATCCCATAAAATAGGAAATATAGATGACGGAGATACTGTAATGGATTGGATGGATCAGGAGAGAGAAAGAGGCATTACCATTACTTCTGCCGCGACTACCTGTTTTTGGATTCCTTCATATAGAAATAAAAATTCTAATTATGAACATCGCATAAATATTATTGATACTCCGGGACATATTGATTTTACTGCTGAAGTGCAGCGATCATTAAGGGTGCTTGATGGTGCAGTAGTCATTTTTGATGGAGTAGCTGGTGTAGAATCTCAGTCTGAGACAGTTTGGCATCAAGCTGATAAATATAATATTCCGAGGATGTGTTTTATTAATAAAATGGATAGAATAGGCGCTGATTTTTATAAAGGATTAGAATCTATTTATGAAAGGTTAACTCCAAGTGCCCAACCGATTAATATACCCATTGGAGCTGAGGATAAATTTGAGGGGATAATTGATTTAATTACAATGAAAGCTGTGTATTTTGAAGGTGAAAGAGGCGAGGAAATTGTTACAAAAGAAATTCCTTCAGATTTACTGGATAAAGCCAAAGAATACAGGAAATTATTAATAGAAAAAGTAGTGGAGCAGGACGAAAAATTATTAGATGAATATTTGGAGGGAAAAGAGCCAACTGAAGAAAAAATAAGAGAGATATTGAGAAAGGCTACTATTAAAGGAGATATTGTTCCTGTTCTTTGCGGGGCGTCTTTTAAAAATAAAGGAGTACAGCCTCTTATTGATGCGATTATAGAATATTTGCCATCTCCTAAAGACGTTCCAGCTCTCGAAGGAATCCATCCTAAAACAGGAGAAAAAATTATCTGTCCTCCTGATGATAAAAAACCTTTTGCCGCTTTGGTGTTTAAGGTAGCAAATGATCCTTATGTCGGTACATTAAGTTTTTTCCGGGTTTATTCCGGATCGTTTAAAAAAGGCAATTATATTCTTAATGCCACTAAATCAAGCCAAGAAAGAATTGGAAGATTATTACAAATGCATTCTAACCACCGTGAAGAATTAGATGAAATACGGGCAGGTGACATAGCGGCTACAGTTGGATTAAAAAATACAGGAACAGGTGACACTTTGTGCGATATTAATTCGCCTGTCATTTTAGAAAAGATTTTTTTCCCAGAACCTGTTATTTCAATAAAAGTAGAACCACAGACAAAATCTGACCAGGAAAAAATGTCTTTGGTATTAAAAAAATTAACTGAAGAAGATCCGACTTTTAAAGTAAAAACTGATGAAGAAACTTCAGAAACAATAATATCAGGAATGGGTGAGCTTCATTTGGAAATCTTGGTAGATAGGATGAAAAGAGAGTTTAATCTTAAAGTGGAGACTGGAAAACCTCAAGTAGCTTATAGAGAAACAATTAAAAAAAGTGTTGAAAGTGAAGGTAAATATATTCGGCAATCAGGAGGACATGGCCAATATGGGCATGTTTTATTGAGATTAGAGCCATTGGAAAGAGGAAAAGGATTTGAATTTGTTGATATGATTAAAGGCGGAGATATTCCTAAAGAGTTTATTCCCGCAGTACGAAAAGGAATTAAAGAAGCTTTGGACAAAGGTGTTTTAGCGGGTTATCCAATGTCTGATATAAGAGCTACGCTTTATGATGGATCTTACCATGATGTGGATTCTTCAGATTTTGCTTTCAAGATTGCTGGTTCTATGGCTTTTCAAGATGGAGCAAAAAGAGCTAATCCAGTTCTTTTAGAGCCAATAATGAAATTAGAAGTTGTTGTGCCTGAAAAATTCTTAGGTGACGTTGTTGGTGATTTGAGCTCTAAAAGAGGGCTTGTAGAAAGTATGCATGACAGAGGAGTTATGAAGGTAATTGATGCCAAAGTTCCTTTAGCGGAAATGTTTAGTTTTGCCACAAAATTACGTTCTATGACTGAAGGCAGAGGTATATTTACTATGGAGTTCTTCTGCTATAAAGAAGTTCCTTCCAATATAACCGAGGAGATAATAGGTAAACTAACTTAAATCTCTAACGGGGTTGACAATGAATTAGTTATGCTTTAATATTGTAGATACATAAGAAAATTAAAATTAAAATAATTAAAATTAAAAAATATGGCAGAAAAAGAAAAATTTGTTCGCGGGAAAATACATATGAATGTAGGAACCATTGGTCATATTGACCATGGCAAGACTACTTTAACAGCCGCTATTTCACATGCGCTTAATCTGAAAGGCTTGGCGAAAAAGACTCTTAAAGTTGATGAAATTGATAAGGCACCTGAAGAAAAAGCCCGTGGCATTACCATTAATGTTCATCATTCTGAGTATGAAACTGAAAAAAGGCATTATGCTCATATCGATTGCCCAGGACATATTGATTATATAAAAAATATGATTACTGGGTCAGCTCAAATGGATGGCGCTATCCTGGTAGTTTCTGCTCCTGATGGTCCTATGCCGCAAACATTTGAGCACATTCTTTTAGCTCGTCAAGTTGGAGTTCCTGCAATGGTAGTCTTTTTGAATAAAACAGACATGGTTCAGGATAAAGAATTGTTGGAGTTAGTGGAAACAGAAATAAGGGAACTTTTAACTAAGAATGGTTACCCTGGAAATGATGTTCCAATAATAAAGGGCTCAGCTTTAAAAGCATTAGATGCTAAGTCTGTTGATGATCCTGAAATTAAACCAATATTTGATTTATTAGACGCGCTTGATTCTTATTTTCCTGATCCAGTAAGAGATACTGATAAGCCATTTTTGATGCCTATAGAAGATATATTTTCTATAGAAGGACGTGGTACTGTAGCTACCGGAAGGGTTGAAAGAGGAAGAATTAATATTAATGATGAAGTAGAAATTATAGGTTATCATCCAACAGTAAAAACTGTTGTGACCGGTCTTGAAATGTTTAATAAGTCTCTTGATGAAAGTCAGGCTGGAGATAACGTAGGTGTTCTATTAAGAGGAATTAAAAAAGAAGAGATAAGGAGAGGTCAAGTATTAGCTAAACCAGGTTCTATTACTCCTCATACAGAATTTGAAGCAGAGGTTTATATTTTAGCCAAAGAAGAAGGTGGAAGGCATACGCCATTCTTTACTGGCTATAAGCCTCAATTTTTTATTCGCACTGCCGATGTGACAGGAGAAGTTAGTCTTCCTGAGGGAGTAGAAATGGTTATGCCTGGCGACAATGTAAAGTTTAAAGTTAAATTAATTGCTCCGGTTGCGTTAGATGATACCTCTCGTTTTGCCATTAGAGAAGGTGGACGAACTGTAGGCGCTGGAGTTGTTACAAAAATTGTAAAATAAAGAATTTATTGTGCCAACCTCTAAGACCGAGATTCAACAAAAGATTAGAATTAAAATAAAGGGCTATGATCATCGGATCCTTGACAACTCTTGTCAGCAAATTATTGAGACTGTAATGAGATATGGTAGTGAAGCCATTGGTCCAATCCCTTTACCAACCGAAATTCATCGCTATACAGTGAATAGGGCTACTTTTGTTAAAAAAGACGCTCGGGAGCAGTTTGAAATCAGAATTCATAAAAGATTGATAGAAATCCCTAATCCTAATCAGAAAATTATCGAAGCTCTTACAAGTTTAGATTTACCGGCAGGAGTAGATATAGAAATAAAAATGTAAAACCAGTATGACTAGTCTAGAGCAGTAACCTTGGTAACCTTGAGGAAAACTGGGCTAGCGCCCAGTTTTTCAATGTTAAATTATGAAGTTTATATTAGCCAAAAAATTGAAAATGACTCAGGTTTTTAACTCCGAAGAAAAAGTTATTCCAGTAACTATTTTAGAAGCTGGACCTGTTAAAATTACGCAGATAAAAACTGAAGATAAAGACGGCTATCAGGCTATTCAAATAGGATATGGGTACAAAAGGAAGCAGACGAAATCTTTAGTTGGGCACTTAAAGGATTTAGGAAAGTTTTGTTGGTTAAGAGAAATTAAGGGAAAGATTTCTGATTACAAAATTGGTGATGAAATCAAGGTAGATATTTTTAAAGAGGGAGATAAAGTGATGATCGTAGGGAAAAGTAAAGGAAAAGGATTTCAGGGCGTTGTTAAAAGGCATGGATTTAGAGGCTCTCCTGCGAGTCATGGAACAAAAGATAGATTGAGAGCTCCTGGATCAATTGGTTCTACTGGGCTTCATCGTGTAGAAAAGGGCAAGAAAATGGCAGGTAGAATGGGTCAGGATCAGTTGACATTAAAAAAAATTGAAGTTATAAAAATAGATTTAGAGAAGAACCTTCTTTATTTAAAAGGAGCTATTCCCGGCAGAAGAGGCTCATTAATAAAGGTTATAGGATAAAAGATATGAAAGCGCAAATTCACAATTTTAAAGGGGAGGTTTTAAAAGAAATTGAGATATCTGAGGATGTTTTTGGTAAGAAGATTAATAATAATCTTATTCATCAGGTTTATACAAGTCTTTTAAGCAATAGAAGAAAACCATTAGCTTTTACTAAAGACAGATCAGAAGTTAGGGGTGGAGGAAAAAAACCATGGAGGCAAAAAGGGACAGGAAGAGCCAGGCATGGCTCTATTCGTTCTCCTTTATGGAAAGGAGGAGGTGTAACATTTGGCCCGAGAACAAAAGAAAGAGATTTAAAAAAGAAAATAAATAAAAAGATAAAGAGGAATGCTATTAAAATGGTTCTTTCTCAAAAGTTTAGAGATGGAGAGATTAAGATAGTAGAGGATATTAATTTAAAAGAGCATAAGACGAGCCAAATGGATAAATTTTTTAAAAGTCTTTTAAAGATAGAAAAGAAATTTCCAAAAGTTTTGTTTTTGATTGATTCAAAAAACGATGTATTAAAGAAAAGCACAAAAAATTTATCTTATGTTAAAATTATGAATGCTGAAAATATTGATTTGATAGAAATATTAAGTAATAAATATCTGGTGATATCAGAAAATACTTTACCAACATTAGAGAATAAGTAGATAAAATAGACAAATTTATGGGTGTTTTAGATATTTTTAAAAAAAAGAAAGTTGAGAAGAAGGAAGTTGAGAAGAAAGAAGTTGAGAAGAAGAAAGTTGAGAAGAAGGAAGACAAAAATCCAGTAATACCAGTAGAAGAAGAAAAGAAAGTCCAAACAAAAGGGAAGGTTATTTTAGAAGGGGCCTCTTCGGTATTGTTAATCAACCCTTATTTGAGTGAGAAATCTACTATTTTAAGGGATAAAGAAAATAAATATATTTTTAAAGTGAATCCTACGGCGACAAAGAATGAGATAAAAAAACTCTTAGAAAATATCTATAATGTGGAAGTAATGAAGATAAACGTGATAAATACTCCTAGTAAGATAAAAAGATGGAGGCAGAAAAAAAGTCATTTCAGAAGAACTAAAAAAATGATGGTTACTATAAAGGAAGGCCAAAAAATAGAATTAGGAATATGATAAAAAAATATAGACCGACAACACCAGCTCGTCGTCATTATACCGTTTCTGATTATTCAGTGTTAACTGGAGAAAAACCTTTTAAGAAATTGACTTCTTCTATTAAAAGGAATGTTGGAAGATCAAAAGGAAGAATAACAGTTCGGCATAAAGGTGGTGGAAATAAGAAATTATATAGAGATATTATTTTTGGTGAGCAAAAAAAAGGTATCCCAGGAATAATAAAAACTATAGAATACGATCCTTACCGCTCTACATTTATTTCTTTGATATCTTACAAAGATGGTGATTGGCGTTATATTTTAGCTCCAAATAATTTAAAAGTTGGGGATAAAATTATCTGTGACGAAAAAACACCTTTTAAAAAAGGAAATAGATTGCAATTAAAAAATATTCCAGTTGGAAGCTTAGTACATAATATAGAGATAAAAGTGGGCGCGGGAGGAAGACTGGCTAAGTCAGCAGGGTCTTCTGCTCAAGTGATAACCCAAGATGGAAAATATACCCATCTTAAAATGCCTTCATCAGAAGCAAGAAAAATATTAGATGTTTGCTATGCGTCAATTGGGCAACTTTCGAATATTGAACATGGAATGGTAAGTATTGGAAAAGCAGGCAGAGCGCGTCATATGGGAAGAAGACCAAAAGTAAGAGGAACGGCAATGAATCCTGTGGACCATCCATATGGTGGTGGAGAAGGAAGAACACAAAGAGGAACAAAAAGGCCAAAAAGCATTTATGGTAAAGTTACTGGTGGCGTAAAAACAAGAAAGAAGAAAAAATATTCCAATAAGTTTATTATTAAAAAGAGAAAGAAAAAACGTAAAAAATAATATTATGTCTCGTTCACTAAAAAAAGGCCCATATGTCCATCCAAAATTATTGAAGAAACTTTCCAAAATAAAAATTGGAGATAAAACTCCTATTAAAACTTGGTCTAGAGATTCAATAATTACACCAGAAATGGTTGGTTTTGTTTTTGCCGTGCATAATGGCAAGGATTTTATTGAGGTGGAAACAAGGGAAGAAATGGTTGGGCATCATTTGGGGGAATTTTCTATAACAAGAAAGTTTTTTAAACATGGTGGAAGAATGCAAAAAGAGCTGGAAGCAAAAGCAAGGACTTCAGAAAAAACATCGGCACCCGCACAAAGTGAAAAAAAATAAATATTTAGTAGAATAAATTATGGAAGTTAAAGCCTCTTTAAAATATTTAAGAATTAGCCCTCGGAAAGTTCGATTACTTACAAATTTAATAAAAGGACTATCTGTTAAAAGCGCAGAAGCTAATCTGCTTCATATTTCTAAGAAAAGCAGCAAGCCTTTGTTAAAATTATTAAAATCTGCTATAGCTAATGCTGAACATAATTTTAATTTAGATAAAAACAATCTTTTTGTTAGGGCTATTAGAGTAGATGAAGGGCCGGCTTTAAAGAAGTGGCGTCCTAGAGCGCGTGGAACGGCTTATCCAATAAGAAAAAGGACCTCGCATATTTTTCTTACATTAAAGGAAATAAAAGAAGAGAAAACCAAAATAAAAAAAGGCGCTAAAGAAGTTAAGCATGAAGAGGGGAAGGAAAAGCAAAAAGTTCGAGTAAAGAGTCCCACTTTAGTTAAAAAACCAAAGTTTGAAAAAGAGGGAAAAATAATAAAGAGATCTGCTCAAAAACAAAAAATATTTCGTCGTAAAGCAATGTAAATATTTATGGGTCAAAAAATTAATCCAAAATCTTTTAGAATAGGCATTAATAAGGAATGGCATTCCCGTTGGTTTAATTTAAAAAAATCTCCAAAATTATTGGAAGAGGATTATAAAATTCGTGAATTTATTTATAAAAAAGCTAAAACATGCAGAATAGAAAGCGTGGATATTGAGAGAAAAGCAGATGATGTTAAGGTTATTATTAAAACCGCTCGCCCCGGACTATTAATTGGTCGCCAGGGTAAAGGAATAGAAGATCTTCAAAAAGGACTAGCAAAGTTATTAAAGACTAAATTGCCTATTAATATTTCAATTGAAGAAGTTAAGCATCCAGAAATATCTGGAGAGATTGTGGCCCAAAGTATTGCTGAAGATATAGAAAAAAGAATGCCGTATAGAAGAATCCTGAAGCAATATATAACCAAAGTAATACAGCGCAAAGAGGTTTTGGGTGTGAAAATTATGCTTTCAGGCAGATTAGACGGAACAGAGATTGCCCGTAATGAATGGCTAAAAGAAGGAAAATTACCTTTATCAACTATTAGAGCAGACATTGATTATGGTTTTACTGAAGCGCGTTGTACTTATGGGACAATAGGAATAAAAGTATGGATTTATAAAGGAGAAAAGTTTTTAAACGCTGATAAACAATTGAATACCGAAAAATTAAAAATTAAAAATTAAAAATTATTCACAGCTATGTTATTGCCAAAGAAAGTAAAACATAGAAAAATGCATAAAGGTCGAAAGAGATTTCGTCAAGTAGAAACTAGGGGAGTAAAACTTTCTTTTGGCAGTTTTGGATTAAAAGCCATGGAGGAATCTTGGTTAACATCCCAACAGATTGAATCGGCTTATCGGGCAATAGCCCGTTCTTTGCGAAAAGAAGGAAAAATCTGGATGAGAGTATTTCCTGATAAACCGATTACTAAAAAAGCGGCAGAAACTAAAATGGGTAAAGGAAAGGGTTCTGTAGACCATTACGTTTTCCCAGTAAGGCCCGGAAGAATTCTTTTTGAATTAGATGGAATTTCTTATGAAAGAGTGAAAGAAGCTTTTCGTTTAGCTAACTCAAAATTGCCGATTAAAACTTCAATAGTTCGAAAAGAAACACTATGATAAAAGCAAAAGAATTACGATTAAAACCAGAAGAGGAATTAAATCAGTTGTTATCTGAATCCCAAAAGAAATTAAGGGAGTTGAGATTTAATTTAGCCAGCGGAAAAGTTAAAAACGTACGCACCATTCGTATTTTAAAAAAAGACATGGCTCGGATTTTGACTATTTTGAGTGAAAGATCCCAAAATGTTTCTTAATTAATATGAAAAAACAAATTAAAAAACAAAAAAGAACATTAAAAGGAGAAGTTATGTCAGATAAAATGAATAAAACTGTTGTAGTTATGGTTTCCAGATTGAAAGTGCATCCAAAATATAAGAAGCGCTATAAAATTACCAAGCGTTTTAAAGCTCACGATGAGAAAAACGAATATCATATAGGTGATAAGGTGATAATTGAAGAGATAAGGCCTCTATCTAAAGAAAAAAGATGGAAAGTAAAACATAAAGAACAAATAACAAATAACAAGAAAGAAGATGATTCAACCGCAAACAATATTAAAAGTAATTGATAATAGCGGCGCGAAAGTAATTCGTTGTTTTCGAGTATTAGGTGGAACCAGAAGAAGATATGCTGAGATTGGCGATATTATTGTTGCTTCTGTTCAAATAGCTGAGCCTCGAAGGGAAGTGAAGAAAAAAGCAGTAGTGAAAGCTATGGTTGTACGCCAGAAGAAAGCTTTTAGGAGAAAAGACGGAAGCTATATTCGTTTTAATGAAAACGCCGCTGTTCTTATTAATGAAAAAAAAGAACCTTTGGGCAATCGTATTTTTGGTCCTGTGCCGCGCGAAATAAAAGAAAGGGGATATAGTAAAATATCGGGCTTGGCTCCTGAATTAGTATAAATTGCTTCACTTCATTCAGTCAAAATACAATTCAAATGTCGCAACTAATTTCAACGTATTTCTATTTATCTCAATGTATTTCAGGAAATTCATAGAAATTAGCTTCGCGAAATTCATTGAAATTTGTTATTAGTTATTAGTTTTAAGTTAATTAATATGAATATTAAAAAAGGTGATACAGTTTTAATAAAAAAAGGCAAAGATAAAGGGAAATCTGGAAAAGTGATAAAGGTTTTGCCAAAAGATGACAAGGTAGTTATCGAGGCCTTAAATTTAATAAAGAAAATTCAAAAAGCCAAAAAAGCGGGTGAGAAAGGACAAATGATTTCAGTTCCCAGACCTGTTTTTAGAGCTAATGTTATGCTAATTTGTCCCAATTGTAAGCGACCAACGAGAATTAGTTATGCTAAAGATAATGACGCTAAATACAGAATCTGTAAAAAATGCGGTTCCAGAATTTCTTAAATTTATGAAATTTCATTACGAAGAACAATTTAAAAAAATAGTAATTCCAGAAATGAAAAAAGAATATCATATTGATAATGATTTTAGAGTACCAAGTATTACAAAGGTAGTGGTTAACATAGGTATAGGCCGATTAGCTGCTAGTTCTAAAAATAACACAGAATTGATTAAGAGAGTTTCAGATGCTTTGGCAACGATTACTGGTCAAAAACCATCTACGAGGTTAGCAAAAAAATCTATTGCAAGTTTCAAAACAAGAGAAGGAATGCCGATTGGTTTGAAAGTTACTTTAAGAGGCAAAAGGATGGAGGATTTTATTTATAAATTTGTCAATTTAACTATCCCAAGGATTAGAGATTTCTGGGGAATTCCCTTAAAAAATATTGACGAAACTGGAAATTTAAATTATGGTATTAAAGAATGTAATGTTTTTCCAGAGACAGCAAGCATACAAAATATTCCCTCATTTGGTTTGGAGGTTACTTTTGTTACAAATACAAAAAATAGAGAGCAGTCAATAAAATTATATCGGTTATTAAATTTTCCTTTATGGCAAAAAAATCAGTAATAGCGAGATCTAAAAAGAAACCCAAATACTCCTCACGAATAGTGCGGCGTTGTTGGCGTTGTGGAAGGAAAAAAGGCTACATCAGAGACTTTGGTCTTTGCCGCATATGTTTTAGGGAGTTGGCTTCAGAAGGAAAAATACCTGGAGTAAAAAAGGCAAGCTGGTAAAAGGTAACTAACAACTAACAATTAACAATTAACAATTTAACAATAGAACAATTTAGCAATTTATATTTTATGACCGATCCTATAGCAGATATGTTAACAAGAATACGTAATGCGCAGGCAATTAAAAAAGAAACTGTCGTTTTTCCTTATTCAAAAATAAAATGGGAGATTTTAAATGTTTTATCAAAAAACGGTTATATCAAGGGGTTAGATAAAACAAACAAAAAAAATAAAAAGTTTGTTGAAATAATACTAAAATATGATGAAGAAAAAACCCCAAAGATTTCTGAATTGAAGAGAGTTTCTAAGTCTTCAAGACGCGTATATGTTCACGCAAAAGACATTTGGTTTTTTAAAAAAGGTTTAGGCATAAAAGTTCTATCAACTCCAAAAGGAATTCTTTCTGATAAAGAAGCCAAAAAATTAAATGTCGGCGGAGAGGTTTTATTAGAAATATGGTAATTTATATATTATGTCTCGTATAGGTAAAAAAGAAATTAATATTCCAGATTCAGTTGAAGTGGTATTGGAAGAGAACAAATTAAAAGCCAAAGGTTCCAAGGGCGAGAATTTTTTAATTATCAAAAATGGTTTTAAAATTGATATAAAAGATAATGTTTTATCAGTTATTCCTTTAAAACAAATAGAGCAAAAAAAAGATACTTTTGCGCAATGGGGGACTTTAAGGGCATTAATTAATAATCTTATAACAGGAGTTGATAAAGGGTTTGAGAAACAGCTGGAAATTCAAGGAGTAGGATATAGAGCTGATATTGAAGGCACTAATTTAAATCTCAAATTAGGATATAGCCATCCAATTATACTTTCTATTCCCGAAGGTATAGATGTAAAAGTGGAAAAAAATATAATCACTATTAATGGTATTGCAAAGGAAAAAGTCGGACAGTTTGCCGCGTTAATAAAGTTTCAAAGACCCGTGGAACCTTATAAAGGAAAAGGTATTCGTTATGTTGGAGAAAAAGTTTTACGAAAAGCTGGTAAAAGGGTAGCAGGCACTGCTTAAATTAATTACAAATGTAAATGAACAAAAATAGCAAAAAAGAGAAAAGAGAAAAAAGGCACAGAAAAGTAAGGGCAAAGATTCATGGAACGGAAAATAGACCCCGTCTTTGTATTTTTAAATCCAATAAGCATATTTATACTCAGATTATTAATGATGATAAGGGATTTACGCTCGTTTTTGCCTCAGATTTGGAAGTTAAAGATTCAAAAAAAGTTAAAAAAATTAATTTAGCACAAAAAGTTGGAGAATTGATAGCTAATAAAGCAAAAGATAAAAAAATAACAAAAGTTGTTTTTGATAGAGGCGGATTTAAGTATCATGGTCGTGTAAAAACTTTAGCTGATGAAGCTAGGAAAAAAGGACTACAGTTTTAATTTTTAAACTATTATGGCTTTTAATAGAAAACCGAGAGGGAATAAAAGTGAATTTGAAGAGACTCTTTTAGATATTGCGCGTGTAACTCGAGTGGTAGCAGGAGGCAAACGTTTAAGTTTTCGAGCTACATTGGTAATTGGCAATAAATCCAAGCATCAAGTTGGCGTCGGGATTAGTAAGGGAAAAGATGTGGCTCAGGCAATTCAGAAAGCAAGTAATAAAGCAAAAAAGAATCTTATTATCGTTCCAATTATTAATGAAACAATCCCACATGAGGTAAAAGCGAAGTATAAAGCTGCAAGGGTAATAATAAGTCCAGCAAAAAAAGGAAGAGGGGTAAGGGCTGGCGGAGCGGCGCGAACTGTATTAAAATTAGCTAATGTCCCAAATGCTAATGCTAAAATTTTAAGTTCCAGTAGTAATGCTATTAATAATGCTAGAGTGACTATTCTTGCTCTTTCTAAATTAAAGGGATTTATCAGTAAAGAGAAGTCTAAGGAAGAAAAATTGATGAACAAAAAAACAACAAACAAATAATTATGCAAATTCATCAGATAAGATCAAATAATAAATCATCAAAGAAAAGAAGAGTTGGTAGAGGTGGTAAAAGAGGAACTTATTCTGGGAGGGGGATTAAAGGCCAGAAATCACGAGCCGGAAGAAAAATAAAATCTCAATTAAGAGAAATGATATTAAAATTTCCTAAAAGACGCGGGGTATCTTTTCATAGTTTTAAAAAGAAATCTTTAGTTGTAAAACTAAATGATATAGTAAAAGCTTTTCCTGGAGGTGGTGTTATTAATCTTAATAAATTAAAGAAAGCAGGTTTGATAAGAAGAATAAAAGGTGAAATTCGTCCAATTAAAATCTTAGGCGCAATACCTTTATCCAAAAAATATATTATTAAAGATTGTTTAGTTTCTGAAAAAGTGAAGGAGGTAATTATAAAAACTGGAGGAAAAATAGATTTTAAAATTAAATAAATTTTATATGTTTAAAAATCTTTTAGGTTTATTGCGAACGCCTGATTTAAGAAAAAAGGTATTTATAGTTTTATTGCTCTTGGTGATTTTTCGGATAATGGCGACTGTACCTTTGCCAAATGTTGATAGGGAACAATTACAGATTTTCCTCAGCTCTAATCAGATATTCGGGCTTTTTAACGTTTTTACGGGAGGCGCTTTTAGAAATATTTCAATTGCTTTACTTGGTGTTGGGCCTTTTATTACAGCTTCTATTATAATGCAGCTTCTTACGATGGTTTTTCCCGCTTTAAAAGAGATGCTTAACGAAGGAACTGATAAAGAAAGGGCAAAATTTATGCAATATTCCCGTTTATTGACGATTCCTTTAGCAGCTTTGCAGGGATTTGGTTTTTTAAGTTTATTAAGCAGGCAGGGGGTTATTGTTTTTGCCAATCCTATTGATTTGATAAGAGATATTATTATAGTTACCACGGCTTCAGTATTTTTGATGTGGATTGGTGAATTGATAACAGAACAAAAATTGGGAAATGGAATTTCCCTAATAATTTTTACAGGTATTGTTATAAATTTTCCACGTGAAATTATGCAAACGATAATAAGTACAGATCCAACAAGGTTTCCTAATATGATAGCGTTTTTTGCTATTGCGCTTTTGATGATTGTGGGGGTGGTATTTATTTCAAGAGGTGAAAGAAGGATCCCTGTGAGTTATGCTAAACAAGTGCGTGGAACAAAAATTTATGGAGGCGCTTCTACGTATTTACCATTGAAAATCAATCAAGCTGGCGTAATTCCTATTATTTTCGCCCTTTCTATTTTAATGTTTCCTCAAATGATTAGCCAGTTTTTAGCAAATTCACAAAATCCGTTTATGCTTAAAATGGCTCTCTTCTTGCAAGGATTTAATCAACAATCCTTAATTTATCTTGCTTGCTATTTTGGTTTGGTTGTTTTATTCACCTTTTTTTATACAACTATTACTTTTAATCCTGAAAGTATTGCTGAAAATTTGCAAAAAAGGGGCGGTTTTATTCCTGGTTATCGGCCCGGCAAAATAACCTCACAATATCTTGTTAACACCAGCCATAAGGTTACTTTTTTTGGAGCTATATTCTTGGGCATGATTGCTATTCTTCCAATAATTATGCAACACACTACTGGCGTTACTACTTTTGCTGTTGGCGGCACTTCTATTTTAATTATGGTAAGTGTAGCTATAGAAACCATGGATGCAATAGAAGCTCAATTAATAATGCGTGAATATGAAATCTCGTAACATCATTTTTTTAGGACGTTCTGGTTCTGGAAAAGGCACACAGGCAGAATTATTAATAAAAAAATTTGCTTTGGTGAATATAGACACTGGAGATATTTTGAGGAAATTAACAAAGAGAAAAGATAGATTTGGAAAAACAATTTTACAAACAATTTCTCAAGGAAAATTAGTTCCAATTTGGCTAGTAATTTACTGTTGGCTGGACCAGCTTTTAAAAATTCCCTCTAAAAAAGGAATAATTATGGAAGGAAGCCCCCGTCAGTTGGAAGAGGCGAAGATTTTAAAAGAAGTTTTTTCCTGGCTTGACCGTGAAAATTTTAAAGTAGTTTATTTACAAACATCAGAAAAAGAAGTGACAAAAAGATTATTAATGAGGCGGATTTGTTCTAAATGTGGCAGGGAGTTTTCCTTGAATTTTACTCCTAATCTAAAAAAATGTTCTCATTGTGGGGGGAAATTAATTCGTCGGAAAGATGATTATCCAAAAGCTATCAAAAATAGAATGTTATTTTTCCAAAAAAAGATTTTACCTGTGATTAATTATTTTCGAGCAAAGCGAGAAATCAAGGTTCTGCGAGCAGAGCGAGCAGGTTCTTATTTTCAAAAGAAAAAAATTGTGATTGAGGTTAATGGCGAAGGTTCTGTTGAAGAAATTCATAAGAGAATTCTTAAAAAACTATTGTGATTTATTTCGAACAAAGTGAGAAACAAGGTTCTGGAGCAAAGCGAACAGGTTCTTATTTTAAAACTACTCAAGACATTAGTATTTTACGTGAAGGCGGAAAAAAATTGGCATTAGTTTTAAAAAAAGTGGCGCAGATTCTTCAGCCAGGTATATCTACTGCTGATTTGGATAAATTAGCTTTTAAACTTATTTGTGAATATGGAGGCAAACCCTCGTTTTTAAATTATCAACCAAGTTTTGCTAATAAGCCATTTCCGTCAAGTTTATGCACTTCAATAAATGAAACAGTAGTTCACGGAATTCCTTCAAAAAAAAAGATTTTAAAACAAGGGGATGTGATTTCATTGGATTTAGGAATGGAATACAAGGGTTTATTTACTGATATGGCAATTACAGTTGGAGTAGGTAAGATAAAACCAATATATGAGAAATTGATAAAAGTAACTAGAGAAGCTTTAAATCAAGCAATAAAAGCTTCAAAGGCAAATAATACTTTAGGGGATGTAGGTTATGCTATTCAAAAATGTGTTGAAAAAGATGGATTTGTTGTTGTAAAAGGTTTAGTGGGGCATGGCGTTGGTTATTATCCGCATGAAGATCCCGTTGTTTTTAATTATGGCAAGCCGCATCAAGGATTAAAACTGGAAGAGGGTATGGTTATAGCAATAGAGCCAATGGTAACTTTTGATGATGGAACTGTAAGAGAAGAAGAAGACGGTAGTTTTGTTACTGCCAATGGAAGGGTATCTTGTCATTTTGAGCATACAGTTGCTATTACGAAAAAAGGTCCGATAGTGATTACGAGGTAAAAGCAAGTATTTCCTCCTTCACTCCTACATTCCAGCAGAGACAAACAATACTCACTCACTCTGGAAGGCCTTCCGGAATCCGCTTCGCTACGTTAGAAGTTTACTTCTAACATAGCTTCGCTCGTTCCGGCTTTCCTTTTCGTTCGTTTCGTTTGTTTGTTCCTCTACTTCCATTAATGTCGTTCAGGAGTAAATACTTGCTTTATTTTTTTTCAACAACATCTCCTCACTTTTAAACTTTTATACATTTTTGTATCCTGGGGGTTGACCTTTTGGTTATAATGTGGTAGCATATAAATGTCTTAAAAAAGACATTTTTTAATCATTTCGTTGTTTTTTGAAAAAAGAATATAAATATAGAGAATAAAAAATATACAAAAGGAGAATTAGAGAAATGGATAGGACATTCATTTTTAAAGTTGAAATTCCTTATTGGAGAATAAGCGTTGGAAAAGCCCAATTATTTTTTAAAGAGAGGAGATATGCAGTAGAATGTGATGGGGATAAAAAGATTTTGAAATTAAAGTTTTTATTTAAGGAGGTGAAAGAAAGTGACTTTTAAAGATTTTCTAAGGAAATTTTTGTCATCGTTAGTAGTTGTCTATTTTTGGTACAGATATTCTCTTAAAATATTCCAAGAGTTGAGCATCATTGCTCAAAAACTTGGGTATCCAGATTACATATATAAATATGTACCAACTTACTTGTGCAGAGAATATAGATGTATTGGCCTGGGATTATTTATAGGGTTTGTATTTATCTTCTTTCTGGCCTGTATAATTATTTTATGGATTTGGAAAGAGAAGAAAGGCAGAAGGAAGAAAAGTAAAGGAAAAATAGAAGAAAAGCAAAAAGAAGCAGAAAAATAAAAAGATAAGCCCTCACATCTGTGGATAAATAGGTGTGGGGGTTTTTAATTTGTTCAAAAGTTGTTATACTATAATGCATAAAAGATGAATGAACTTTGGACTATTATTATTGCTGGTTCTCCGATAGTTGAATTGCGAGGAGCAATTCCTATAGCTATGGGAATTTTTTATTTTTCCTGGCAAAAAGCGTTACTTTTAAGCTTAATTGGAAATATTTTGCCAATAATTCCTATTATTTGGTTTTTAGATAGATTATCTGGTTATTTAAGCAAGCAATTTGATTTTTTTAATCGTTTTTTTAATTGGCTTTTTGAAAGAACTAGAACAAAGACAGAAAATAGTTTTAATAAATGGGGCAAATGGGCATTAGTTGCATTTGTTGCCATTCCTTTGCCTTTTACAGGCGTTTGGACTGGTTCAATAGCCGCATTCTTGTTTGGCGTTAAGTATAAAAATGCTTTTTGGCTTATCAGTTTAGGAGCACTTTTGGCAGGAATTTTAGTAACTACTTTAACTATTTTTGGCATAAATATCTTTTCTTAATTATGAATAAATTTATTGTTTTTAATTTTAAAATGGCACCTTCATCTCTTGCAGAAGCAAAAGAGATTTTTAAAATTTTTAAAAAGTTTTCAGAAAAAATTAAATCAAATAAAATAATTATAGCACCTCCTTTTACTTATTTAGCAGAAGCATCAGATATTTTTAAAAAAGAATGTTTTTTAGGAGCTCAGGATGTATTTTGGTTTAATCGTAATTCTGCAACTGGAGAGATTTCGCCTAAAATGTTAAAATCATTTGGTGTTGAATACGTTATTGTTGGGCATTCTGAAAGACGGGAATATTTTGATGAAACTAACGAAATAATCAACTCTAAGATAAAGGCCTGTTTGAGTAGTGATTTGATTCCGATTCTTTGTATTGGAGAAAAAAACAGAAAAAAAGGGGATTGCTCTACATCTTTTCGGATAAAAAAGATTCTTTTTGAACAATTAAATTATGCTTTGAGGGGTATTATTATTGGAAAATCATCAGATTTAATTGTTGCTTATGAACCAGTTTGGGCCATTAGCGCTAATGAACCAAAAAAATTAGAAAGCATAGAAGAAACTGAAAAAACAGTTAGTCTTATTCGTTTTTGGCTTGCCAGACGGTTTTCAGAAGAAATAGCGAAAAATATACATATTCTTTATGGTGGTTCAGTAAATTCACAAAATATTTCTTCCTTCTTATCTTCTAAAGAAATTAATGGTGTTTTAGTTGGTAGAACAAGCACAAATAAAGCAGATCTTACAAAACTTCTTAAAAAATTGACCATAAGGCTCAGGTAAATTGTTTCAAAAACACGCTAATCGCTATAGTTTTTTCAGCAACTTACCTTCGCCTTATTACTTAATAGTTTAAAAATTAAAATTTAAAAATATGAACGAAAAAAAACAAAAACAATTAGTTTATACTTCAATAGTTTTCTTGATGATATTAAGTTTAGGTGTTTTGAGCTGGGCTTATTATAATTATCATCAGGCGCAAAGTATTATCAATGAAGGGGAGCATACAATTTCGTTTACTGCTGAAGGAAAAGTTTTGGCTAAACCTGATATTGCGAAAATTACTTTTTATGTAATCAATCAAGGGGAAAAAGCTGAAACAGTCCAGAAAGAAAATAATGAAAGAATGCAGGAAGCTGTTAATTTTGTTAAAGATCAAGGAGTCGATGAAGATGATATTAGAACGGTTCAGTATAATTTAAGCCCAGAATATGATTATAATTGGTGCAAGAAACCTGGTGTAGAATCTTACTCTTCCTGTTCTCCAAAAATTATTGGTTATAAATTAAATCAGGGTATAGAAGTTAAAATCAGAGATTTTGATAAAATTAATACAATTGTAGGAGGGCTATCTGAAAAAGGTGTGAATCAGATTTCTAATGTAAGTTTTACTATTGATGATACAGAAAATTACAAAAACGAGGCTCGTATTCAGGCATTAGAAAAAATAGAAAAAAGAGCAAAATTATTAGCTCAAAAAAGTTCCATTAAATTGGGAAAAATCATTGATATTTCAGAAGGACAAGGAACTTATCCTGTTTATATGAAAGCAGAAATGGCAGCAATCTCTGATTCATCTGTAGAAATACCAGTTCCAACAGCTCCAATTGAATCTGGAACACAGGAGATTACCGTAACATTAACTGTTACTTATAAGTTAAGATAAGAGTATTATTTGTCAGTTTATTTTTATGCTCGTAAAATCTCTCAAGTTCGCAAATATTTTTGGGCAGCGTGTTTTGATGAGAGTTGATTTTAATATCCCTGTTAATGGCAGGGATATTCTTGATGATTTTCGTATTCAGCGCGTTTTACCGACCATTCAATTTTTAAGAGAGAAGAAAGCAAAAAAGATTATCTTAATTTCTCATTTAGGCCAGCCAGATATGAAAGATAAAGATAAACCAGAATTTAGTTTAGCGCCAATTGCAAATCATTTAGAAAAATTGACCGGAGAAAAAATATATTTTACAGCAACATTAATCGGAAAAGGCCTAAAAGAAGAAATTGAAAATTTGCCAGATGGTTCCATAATTCTTTTGGAGAATATTCGTTTTTACAAAGAAGAGAATCAGAATGATAAAAATTTTGCTAAAGAATTGGCAAAAATGGCTGATGTTTTTATTAATGAGGCTTTTTCAGTTTGTCATCGTAAAACAGCTTCTTTATGCGCAATAACAGAGTTTCTGCCTTTTTGCGCGGGAATTTTGCTTGAAGAAGAGCTATTTAATTTAAATAAGGTTATTCAAAAACCGCAACATCCTTTGGTTATAATCCTGGGCGGGGTTAAGATAAAAGACAAGATATCTGTTATAGAGAAATTCAAAGATAAGGCTGACTGCATCTTATTAGGCGGAGTTATGGCTAATACATTTTTAAAGGCGAATGATTTTTCTATTGGGAAGTCGCTTTATGACGAAGAAACTCTTGCTCAAGCAAAAAATTTATACACTGGAAAAGCAAAATTACTTCTGCCTGAAGATTTTATAGTTTTGGATAAAAGTAATCAGAAAAAAATTAGGGAATTGGGAAAAATAGACGAAGATGATAAAATTCTTGATATAGGGCCAATAGCTTGCGATACTTTTTCTAAAATTATTTTTAAAGCAAAAACCGTATTTTTTAATGGTCCTATGGGAAAATTTGAAGATGAAAGATTTAGCGACGGAACTAATGAGATAATTAATGCAATTATTAAAAATAAATCAGCTTTTTCAGTTATTGGCGGAGGGGAGACAATCGCTTCGCTCAAAATCAAAAGTCAAAAGGCAAAAATCAAAAATAATAAAAATATATTCTTGTCAACAGGTGGCGGAGCGATGCTTAAATATCTTGCTGGCGAATCCTTACCAGGACTATTGGCTCTTAGGCGAGGAGAAATTGTTTCATAAACACGCTAATCGCTATGGTTTCTTCAACAATATCTCCTCGCCTTTAACTTTTATACTTTGTTATTTGTTTTCTGTTAATTGTTATTTACTATTTGTTAATTGTTAATTAAAATTATGGATATTATTATCTTTTATCATAAAAATTGTCATGATGGGCTTGCCTGTGCTTGGGCAGCTTGGAAAAAGTTTAAAAATAAAGCGGAATATATAGCGTTAAATTATCAGGCTCCTTTTGATTATGACGCAAAAGGAAAAAAGATATATTTCTTAGATGTATGTCCTGATAGAAAGATTTTAGAAAAGTTGAAAAAAGATAATTGTGAAATCGTTATTATAGACCATCATTTAAGCGCTAAAAAGAATTTGGATTTAGCATCTCCTGGTTCGTTTATTATTAGGCTTAATATGAGGTGTTCAGCATCAGTTTTAACTTGGAAATATTTTTTTCCAGAAAAGAAAATTCCAAAAATATTGCTTTACATAGAAGATATCGATTTATGGAACTTTAAAAAGCGATTTAGCCGTGAAATAGTAGCTTCTATAAGCTTATCAGAATTTGATCCTAAAGAATGGAATAGATTAGCTTATGATATTGAGGATAATAAAAAAAGAAAAAAGTATATATCGACAGGAAAGGAAATTGTTAAACATGAAGATGAAATGATTGAGCAAATTGTACAAACAGCCAAAGAAGTTAAAATAGGCAAGATAAAAACATTATTAGTTAATTCTTCAATTTTGATTTCTGAAATAGGAGATGCTTTAATAAAAAAATTACCTCCAATAGCAATAATATGGTTTAAAACAGGAGACAGAAAATGGGCATCTTTGCGTTCTAATGGGAAAGTTGATGTTTCAAAAATAGCGGAAAAATATGGAGGTGGAGGGCATAAGTGCGCTGCAGGTTTTGCTATTAAAGCTGAAGATTCTTTCCCATGGGAAAGGTAATAACCGAAATTTATTTTTATGAAAAAAAAGATAGATAATAAAAAAATAAACAAATTAGAGATTTATACTGACGGAGGGGCAAGAAATAATCCTGGACCAGCAGGTATTGGAGTTGTTATTGGTGACAGGGAATATGCTGAATACATAGGCGAAGCGACTAATAATGTAGCCGAATATAAAGCTGTTATTTTTGCTTTAAAAAAGGCCAAACATTTATTAGGAAAATCAAAGCTTAAAAATACTGAAGTGATTGTTAATATTGATTCCCAATTGGTAGTTAATCAACTAAATGGAGAATATAAGATTTTAGAAAAAGAACTTCAGTCGCTTTTTATGGAAATATGGAATTTAAAATTTAATTTTCCTTATTTGAGATTTAATTATATACCAAGAGAGGAGAACAGAAAGGCTGATCATTTAGTTAATCAGGCTATTAATACGCGAAATCAAAATACATTAAGTTTGTAAAAAAGTTCTTTATAAAAAAATCGTCCCGTTTAGCGAGACGATTTTTATCTATTGGCGATTGAACTTATAAGCCGAATTCTGTATCCTGTTAAACAGGACGGTAGTCATTTATCTAGCCCTGAAATTACTTCCAAGGTCAAGCGGCCACTTTCTGACAAATGTCAGAATACGAGCCTTGCGCCCAGTAAGGATTTAGCCGTTTCATTCTTGAAATTGCTTTCAAGACTCGCCCTCCTTCGCTAAAGCTTCTGAGGGCGTCTCAACCCTTTCGGGTTTCGACGTCTCTGTTCGCACCTCTATTCCAGTTGTAGACCCATTTTTAGCGTTGCCACTAAAGGGCAAAAACTGGAACGATAGCTGTTAGCTATTACCTTTTACCGATGATGTCTTTTAGACAGAATCGGTGGTGTTCGGACTTTCCTCCCTGCTTTTTGCAAGCAAATAGCAGAGCGACTACCCAGTTCAATCAAGGATTATTATACTCCTCTTTTTTGATTAATTCAAGGATTTATAGTAAGATGAAAAAACAGAGACAATGATAAAAAATAGAAAAGTTCTGTTTGTTTTTATATTAAGCTTATCACTTGTAGGTTTAATTTTTTTTGCTGGACAAAAAATAATTGAATATAATAATATTAGCAAAAGAATTGTCAATCTTTTAAGAGAAAATAATTTTGAGGGGGCTATTAATTTAATTGACAACAACGCGGTTTTTAATGAAGATTTTTCTTTTTTACCAATAATCGGACAAGGGATTGAATCGAGGCAACGCTTAAAAAAAATTGACAATAATTTAAAAGAAATAAACAATGGGGTTTTGCTTGCCTCAATGCTTCAGCAAGACAAGAATCCATTATCTTATCTGAAAGACATTAATAGGGATTTAGATTATTTGGGTAGATACAATATAGATTATATAAAAGACCAAAAATGCTATTTAGAAAATTGGCTTTTGTTTTTTGGAGATAATAAATCAAAGAATTATCTTGTTTTATTTCAGGAAACAGCGATACCAAGACCTACAGGCGGTTTCATAGGAGCTTATGCGATCTTATCTTTTAATGAAGGAAAGATAAAGTTTTCAGGAGATAATATTTTTGCTTTGGAAGAAATTTTTTTAGAAAAGATTATTCCGCCTGATCCTTTACAATCTATTAGTGATAAATGGTTTTTTCATGACAGCAATTGGTTTTTTGATTATCCTTCCAGCGGACAAAAAATATTAAATTTTTATTCAAATACAGGGAATAAGCCATTATTAGACGGAGTGATTCTTATCAATTCTTCCGTTTTAAACAATCTTTTGGAAATTATTGGTCCAATAACAGTTGATAATTACGATTCAATTATTGACCAAAATAATTTCCATTCTTTTTTTAAAAGTCAGATTCAAGAAATGGCTAAACCTGCTCCTATGCGCGAACAATCGGAGTTTTTTTCAGTATTTTTTCAAGCTTTACAAACAAAATTAAGAAAAGCATCTCCTCAAATTCTTTCGCAGATTCCAGATATTTTAACAGATGGTTTTGCAAAAAAAGAGATTCAACTTTATGTTATTGATGATAAATTAGAATATTTTTTTGATTCTTTAAACTGGACAGGGAAAATAGAAGAAAGTAAAGATGATTATCTGGGAGTTATTTTTAATCTTTTTAATCAGAATTTTTCTGAAGATATAAGAGACAAGATAATAAAATTAAAAACAGAGTTTGTTTCTAATGGGCAAATAATAAATACTTTAATAATTGATGTTTCTTCTCCTATTGATAGAACTCAAGAAACTTATTTAAAGATTTATCTTCCTAAAGGAATAATAATTAGAAAAGCAGAAAACGGTTATCTGAAAAATAATAAAGATATTTCCTCGTATTATAAAGAATTAGGATATAAAGAAGACGATGATTTGTCTTTAATAGCAAAAACAAAAATAAGAAATGATAATCTTGGAATTGAAATTTATGAAGAAGGAGGAAAAACAGTGGTTGGCACTTGGACAAAATTGTCAGCAAGACCTTTTAAGTTAGTTTATAAATTACCTTTTAATTGGACTGATTTTTCATCATGGGAATTAAAAGTTCAAAAACAAAGCGGGCAGAATGTGGAATTTTCTTATGAGCTTATTGTGCCTGATGATGTAAAAATTGTTCCTACGCTTTTTCCTTTTAGCAAATTAATTCCATTGGAGAATAATACAGTTCTTGAGTTTGAAAGAGAATATTAATCAAATTTACAATGGTTAGTTTTAAAAAAATATTAAATCATAAATCAGAAACGATTTTTGGCGCCGCAATATTGACAAGTAGCATAATGTTGCTCGGTGGTTTTTTAGGTTTTTTAAGAAATGCACTTTTAGCTAGTCGTTTTGGCGCTTATGCAAATTTAGATATTTATTACGCTTCTTTTCGTTTGCCTGATATGATTTATAATATTTTTATTATGGGAGCTATTTCAGCTGCCTTTATTCCTATTTTTAGTCAATATTGGGCAAAAGACAAAAAAGAAGCATGGCAATTTTCTAATGCCATTATTTTAATTATTGGTTCTTTTGTTGGATCATTAGCCTTATTAGTGGCAATATTTACAGAACCTCTTTTATCTCGTCTTTTAGTAGGTTTTAGTCCTGAGCAATTAGAAATGGCTGTTATTTTGACAAGAATTATGATGATTCAACCTATTTTAATGGGTATTTCATCTGTTGCCGCCAGTATTTTAAAAATATTTAAATTATTTTTAGCTAGTGCATTAGCGCCTTTATTTTATAATTTAGGAATAATAATAGGAATTGTCTTTTTTGTTCCATCAATGGGTTTAAAAGGATTAGCTTGGGGAGTGGTTTTAGGAGCTGTGCTTCATATTTTAGTCCAAATTCCAGCTCTTATTGGAACAAGTTATAAATTTGCTTTTAAGCTCTCTATGTTTACGGAGTTAAAAGAAGGTCTAAAGAAGGTAATTTTAATGATGATTCCTCGTTCTTTGGGAATTATTGCTTATCAGGTTTTTCTTTTGGGCATTACTGCTATTGCTAGTATGCTAAAAGAGGGAAGTATTGCTGTATTTAATCTTGCTAATGAAATTCAGAATTTTCCTCAAACTGTTTTTGCCTTGTCTTTTGCTATTGCCGCTTTTCCTAGTTTGTCAAAGTTAAATGCTGAGAAAAAACATGAAGATTTTGTTAAAACTTCTATTAATACTCTTTTACAAATATTCTTTTTTCTCATCCCAATAGCTGTTTGGTTTTTCGTTTTTCGTGAACCAATTATTCGGTTTTTATATGGTTATGGAAAATTTGATTGGGCTTCTACAGTAAATACGATACAGGTTTTTTCTATTCTTTCTTTTGGAATGATTTTTCAAGGCGTAAATATTTTTCTTTTAAGAGTATTTTTTGCAAAAGGGGATGCTTTAAGGCCGTTTATTGCCAGTATAATTTCTTATTCAACAGGTTTCTTTTTGTGTTATAAATTAGGAATATCTTTTGGAGTAGTTGGTTTAGCTATTGCGGTGGCAATTACTTATCTTTTTTATTTTCTTATCCTTTTTCTTTTATTAAAACCAGAATTCCCATCCTCTTTATTGAGAAAATTTTATTATTCTTTAGGCAAAATAACCATTGCTTCCCTGCTAAGCGGAATGATGGCTTATTTGTCTTTTGCTTTGCTTAAAGGGATCTTTCCTATAGATAAGGTGGTTAATTTAGCATTGTGCGCTTGCGTCGCTTTTATAATTTCTTTTGCTGCGTTTGTAATTTTTTGCAATTGGTTTAAGATAAAGGAGATTGATAAATTAAAAAGTATTATTGTTCAGAAAATATATGGAAGAACAAGAAGGTAAAAACATTAGAAATTTTGTTATAATTGCGCACATAGACCATGGTAAGTCCACTTTGGCTGATAGGTTTTTAGAAATAACAAATACTATTTCTCAAGATAAACTAACGCCGCAATACCTGGATGGGATGGCTTTGGAAAAAGAACACGGGATTACCATTAAAATGCATCCTGTTCAGATGAATTATAATGGTTTTGTTTTAAATCTTATTGATACTCCCGGCCATGTAGATTTTAGTTATGAAGTTTCTCGCGCTTTAGCTGCCGTAGAAGGGGCCATATTATTGGTTGATGGCACTCAGGGGATTCAGGCGCAGACTCTTTCTAATCTTCAGTTAGCCAAAGCACAAAACTTAAAAATTATTGGTGCAATTAATAAAATAGATTTAGATATTCATGATTTAGCAAACAAAAAGAAAGAATTGGCAGATTTATTAAATACGACAAGTGACGATATTGTTCTTGTTTCTGCTAAAACAGGCAAAAATACAGACTTACTATTGAAAAAAATCATTGCCGAAGTTCCTGAACCAGTTATTAATAAAAAATTACCATTTCGCGCTTTAATTTTTGACTCTCATTATGATTATTATAAAGGAGTAATAGCTTATATTCGCGTTGTAGAAGGCGAAATTAAAAAAGGGGAAAAAGTTATTTTTGCCGCAAGCAAAGCCAAAAGTGATATTATAGATTTAGGTTATTTTGCTCCAGAGCTAAAACCAAAAGAAAGTTTGAAGTCAGGAGAAATAGGATGGATAGCCACTGGTTTAAAAGATCCAGGATTAGTAAGTGTAGGTGATACAATAACTAAAAAATTGCCAATTGAGATTTTGCCGGGATATGAAAAACCAAAGCCAATGGTATTTGCCGGTTTCTATTTGGCTAAAGGTGGTCCCGACTTTGAAAACTTCCGCTACTCTTTATCCCAATTAAAATTAAATGATTCTGCTCTTTATTTTACCCCTGAAAATTCAGAAGTATTGGGAAGAGGTTATCGTTTGGGATTTTTGGGAATGTTACACTTGAAGATTACGCAAGAACGGCTTAAAGATGAATATGGGTTAGATTTAATTATTACTTATCCTACTGTGCCCTATAAAGTTTTGTTGGAAGGTAATAAGGTGCCCAAGATCATTACTAATCCAAGTGAATGGCCGCCTTCAGATAAAATTCTTTATTGTGAAGAGCCTTGGGTAAAAATGGAAATTATTACACCTTCGCAATATTTATCAGCAATCTTGAAGCTCATTAATGGCTCTCGTGGGCAGGATATAAATACACTTAGCCTTTCAGATAGGCTGATAATTACTTGCCAGATTCCTTTAGAGGAAGTTATTAAAGATTTTTATGATAATTTAAAATCTATTTCTTCAGGATATGCTTCTTTGAATTATGAAATATCTGGATATAAAAAGGCGCAGTTAGAAAAATTGGAGGTAATTTTAGCAGGGAAAACATTTCAAAGTTTATCTAGAATAATTTTTGAAAAAAAAGCGGAAAGGGAAGCCAGGAGCTTGACTTTAAAACTTAAAAAAATTCTACCGCGCCAGAATTATCCAGTTTCTATTCAAGTAAGAGCATTCGGGAGAATTATTGCCAGAGAAACTTTGTCAGCATTGAAGAAAGATGTAACGGCAAGCCTTTATGGAGGCGATAGAACAAGAAAGATGAAGCTTTGGAAAAAACAACAAAAAGGCAAAAAAAGGCTGTTAGATCAAGCGAATCTTCAGGTTCCCCCAGAGGTTTTTCTTAAAATCTTTTCTAAATCCGATTAAATATGAAAAAATTTTTCTTTATTATCATTAGCTTAGCTCTTATTTTTTTCTTTTCATCAAGAATTAAGGAGGATTTACAGAGATATCGATTATTAACTGATGAAGTGAAAAGTTTAGAGCAAACAAAAAGCAATATTCAAAAAGAAAAGGAAAAGACTCAACAACTTTTGGAAAAGGAAAAGCAAGAAGAAACGCTTGAGCAGACAGCACGTTTAATGTTGGGACTTAAAAAAAGCGGGGAAGAGGTGATGATGATTTTACCAACTAAGGATTCTTCTAATGTTTTAGAAAATCAAAATAGCAGCTCCTCCAATCCTTTGCTTGAAAAACCTTTTAATTCATTTTTTTCCAAAATCTCTCAAATTTGGTATAATTTAATAAGAAAATTAAAAAAATAAGGCATTGCGGACATCGTATAGTGGTAGTACGTGACCTTCCCAAGGTTAAAGTGTGGGTTCGATTCCCATTGTCCGCTCAAATTATTCTTCCTCCGCCTAAACATTTATCTTTTTGATAAAATACGGCAAATTGGCCAGGGCAAGGAGCGAAAATATTCTTTTTTAAAATAATTTTTAATTTCTTTTTCTCTGGAATTAAACAAGCTTGCGATAGTTTTTGTTGATAGCGAGTTTTGACTTGCGCATGAATAGGTTTTGTTATTCTTTTTCCTGATATCAAATGATATGGAAAAACAAACAACTCTTTTTTATAAAGAGTTTTTTTATTTTTAGTAATAAAAAGACTGTTTTTTTTCTTGTCCCAGCCTGCTACAAAATATGGACCGCCAGATAATTTTATGCCTTTTCGTTGCCCTAAAGTAAAAAAATGTAATCCTTGATGATTAGAAAGCGTATTTCCTTTTAAATCCAAAACAGGTCCATGTTTTTCGCCAATTTTTTCTTTAAGAAATAGTAAAAGCGATTGTCCGACAATAAAACAAAAATCCTGGCTTTCCTTTTTCTTAGTTAATAACTTAAAACCTTCTTCTTGCGCGATTTTATAAATATCATTTTTTATGTAATTGCCTAAAGGAAAGATGATGTGAGAGAGAAATTTTTGTGGTAATAAACATAAATCATATGATTGGTCTTTATTTTTATCCTTGGCTTTTAGAAGCTCATACTTTTTGCTTTTATTATTTAATCTAATCCGCGCATAGTGGCCAGTGGCAATATATTGAATCTTGTGTTTTTTTGCCCATTGCAATAATTGTTTAAATTTAAAATTAGGATTGCAAATAACGCAGGGGTTTGGAGTTCTCAGATTTTTCCATTCAGAAAGGAAATAATCAACAACTTCTTTTTGAAAATCTTTTCTGGTATCTATAATATAATGGAGGATATTTAGTCTTTTACAAATGCTTTTGGCAATTTTTAAAGATTGTTTAGAACTATGGACATTTTCTTTTAAAGGATTTGCTCGGTTTTGCCAAATAGGCAGTTTTAAAGAAACGCCAATTGGACTCCATCCTTGTTTTTTCAGCAATATTAAAGATACTGAAGAATCAACTCCTCCAGACATTCCAACAACAATTTTTTTATTCTGCTTATTCTTTAGAGCCATGAATTTTTTCTTCAACTTCAGTCCAGTCTTTGTATTTTTCTTCAATTATCTTTTTTTCCTTTTCTATCCTTTTGTGACGCTTTCCCAATTCTTTAGGAATAATCTCATTGTTTTTAATAAAATAATCATAGATCGCTTCTAATAAAGCATCAATAGCCAAAATAGAACAATGAATTTTTACTGGAGGTAAACCGCCCAAAGAATCTATCATTTGCTTTTGATTTATTTTCAGGGCTTGTTTTATCGTTTTTCCTTTTACTAAATCAGTAGCCATACTACTGCTTGCCAAAGCTGCCACACATCCATAAGTTTCAAATTTTATATCTTTAATTATTTCTTCTCCTTTTTTATTTTTATCAACTTTTATATATAGCCACATTACATCTCCACATATAATATTTCCGACTTTACCAATACCGTCAGGATTTTTTATTCGTCCAAAATTACGTGGATGCTTAAAATATTGTAGAACTTTTTTACTATACATATGGGGATATTTTTCTTAATTTTTTTATAGTTTTTGGAAGTATTTTAAGTAAATAATTAATATCTTTTTCTTTAGTCCATCTTCCTATGGTTAATCTTAAAGAACCATGCGCTTGTTCTGGCCGTAATCCGCATGCTAAGAGAACATGGCTTGGCTCTAATTTTTCAGATGAACATGCAGAACCAGTAGAGGCGGCAATTCCGTATGAGTTTAAATCCATTACAATAGATTCGCCCTCAACATAAGAAAACCAAAAATTGGCGTTATTAGACAATCGTTTTTTCGAAGGGCCATTAAGGTGAGAATTTGGTATTTTTTTCAAAACTCCATTAATTAATTTATTTCTTAACTTTTCTTGTCTTTTCATTTCTTTTTTCATCTCTTTTTCACAGATTTCTACTGCTTTTCCAAATCCTACAATTGCCGGGACATTAACTGTTGATGCTCTTAGTCCAAATTCATGGCCTCCGCCATGAATTAATGGTTCTATTTTTGTTCCATTTCTAACATATAACAAGGCTGCGCCTTTTGGCCCGTAGATTTTATGCGAAGAAGCGGTTAATAAATCAACTTTCATTTTTTGCACATCAATAGGCATTTTTCCGAAACTTTGGACTGCGTCAGTGTGAAAATATACTTTTTTCTTTTCACAGATTTTTCCTATTTTTTCAATTGGTTCAATAGTTCCTATCTCATTGCTCCCATGAATAATTGATACTAATATTGTATCTTTTCTTATTGCTTTTTCTACATCTTTTGGGTCTATTAAACCGTATTTATCTACTTTTATTTTTGTAACCTTAAACCCTTGTTTTTTTAACCACTCAGCGCTATTTAAAACACAATCATGCTCAATAGAGGAAATAATAATATGCTTTCCTTTATTTTGGTTGGCAAATGCTATTCCTTTGATGACAAGATTATTACTTTCTGTTGCTGAGCTTGTAAAAATTATTTCATCTTTATTTTTCGCATTAAGCGCTTTTGCGATTATCAAACGGGTTTTCTCAAGAGCTTTTTTTGCTTCTTCACCAAAACTATGCAAAGAAACAGAATTTCCAAATTTTTCTGTAAAATAAGGAAACATCGCCTTTAATACGCGAGGATCAACGGGGGTAGTAGCAGCGTAATCTAAATATGTTTTTGTAATTTTCATGATTCAATCAATTTTAGCACAAAGAAAATTTGTTTACAATTTATGTTATTTCTGGTAATTTATAGAAAGAAAGCCGGGGTAACTCAGTGGTAGAGTAGCTGTTTCGTAAACAGCAAGTCGCGAGTTCGAATCTCGCCTCCGGCTCTATTGACTTCATCTTGTTTTACTCTATAATTATCCATCAGGGTAATGGCAGGAATTAAAAAGGAGGTGTTTGAAATGGGGATCAAGCACGGAATTTTAGGACCAAAAAGAAATTCCCCTGCTACATATGGACAAGAGATTGATAGAAGCAAGAATGTGTTAGAAGGTATATTGAAAGAAAAAAATAAGCAACAGATGAAGTACGTCTTATCTGTTGCAGAATTGAAAGCTAAAGGTGAAGATCTATCTATTGTCAAATTAAAAAAGCTTTTTGATAAGGCAATGCTGAAAGGGGAGGTGACTCTGAAGAAAATGAGATTTGTAAATTTCTACCTGAATAGTTTCATGCCAGAGCAAGCAAAGAGATTTATTGAGAAATTTGAAAACCCTGAAAGGAGAAATATAAATAATGCAGCTTAACAATAATAAAATTAAAAATTCTGCCATTACCCACCCTCCTTACTTGACCTTACTTGACAAAGAAATTTAGATTCTATATACTTAAGTAAAGTTTCCCAAGACATCAGGCAGCGATTAAGCATAAGGCCTGGTAAGGAATAAGCTTAATGTTTTTATATTCTATCTGTGGGAAACCACAGATTTTTAGTTATTTCTTATGATTTCAAAAGAAAAAAAAGAACAAATTATCAAAGAATTATCAGAACAGATAAAAAAAGCCAAGGCGATTTATTTTGCCAAATTTTTAGGATTGAAAGTTTCTGAAATGAATGAATTACGCCAAGAATTGAAAAAAGGCAATTCTAAAGCGCAAGTAGTAAAAAAGAACCTGGCCAAAATTGTTTTTTCACAGAAAGAATATAAAGATGAGATTTTCAATAGTGAAGCAAGTTCTTTTATGGTTAATTTTGCTTTTGATGATCCGATTAAGACGGCTAAAGCTCTTTGGAATTTTTCCAAGAAGAATGATAAATTACAGATTTTAGGCGGAATAACAGATGGAGCGTTTTTAGATGCTGAAGAAGTAATAAAGTTTGCTAAGATACCGTCAAAAGATATACTTTTAGGTCGATTAGTTGGTTCAATCGCTTCTCCAATGCAACGATTATTATATACCTTAAATGGAAATCTTCAGAAATTAGTTGTGGTGTTGGAAAATGTGAGAACAACAAAGCAATAAAACAATATAAATAACAATATAACAATATAACAATATAACAATTTAACAATTTAAATTATCATGGCAGAAAAAAAAGAAGAAAAAAAAGAGCCCTCCGTCGCTAAAGCTATGGAGGACAAGGGAAAAGAAGAAAAAAAAGAGGAGAAAAAGAAAGAAGAAAAAGTTTCTGAAAAATTACAGGAAATAATAAAGAAAGTTGAGGAATTGAGTGTTATAGAATTAGTAGATTTAGTTAAGGCATTAGAAGATAAATTCGGTGTTTCTGCTACCCCGCAAGTTGTAGCTTCAGCTGGCGCAGCTGGTGTTGGTGAAGGGGAAGAGGGAGCTGGAGAAAAGAAAGAAACAGTTTCCGTAATTCTTAAAGACGCTGGTCAGGCAAAGGTGCAGATAATTAAGGAAATAAAGGAAATTATGGGCTTGGGACTGAAAGAAGCAAAAGATTTAGTAGATGCTGCTCCAAAAGCATTAAAAGAGAATATTTCTGTATCCGAAGCAGAAGAAATCAAGAAAAAGTTAGAAGAAGATGGCGCTACAGTAGAGATAAAATGAGAGTGCGCGTGTAGCTCAGTTGGTTAGAGCGTACGATTCACATTCGTAAGGTCTCTGGTTCGAATCCAGGCACGCGCACTGGTAATTTCAAGTTCTTGACTAATAACTGAGGATTGTTATAATTTAGTTAGATAGAAAAGTTTCTAAATAAAAGGTCGATAAAAAAATTTAAAATGGCATATTAATTTTAAAAATATGAAGAATAAAACTTGGTTAATAATAGCAATTGCAGTATTAGTAGTAGTTATTATTATGATTATTCGTAGCGCAGGAGAACCAACTGAGGTTCCTATAACAACTACTACTACTGAGGAAATTGTAATTCCTGATACAACAACCACTGAAGAAGCTATAATTCCTGATACAACAACCACTGAAGAAGTTCTAGAATAAATATAATTTTCTAAAAGGTCTGTCATATTTGGTATGGCAGACCTTTTAAAGTTATCCACAATTGGGCTTGACAAATTATTTTTGTTTGCTATACTAATGATGCTGTTGTTTTGAGGAGCTTGCTCTTTAGAACGGCAGCATTTTTTTATATTTACATAATAACAAAAAATGCGGAGAATTGTTCTTCATATTTCTGATTGACTTGATTAATAAAACGTGATATTATAAGGGCACTCTTAATTGAGTATTTTTTGTACTTTGACATTTAAAATATATAGCCGTAACAGGGAAAATTCTTTGTTATTGGAGATAAAAGATAGATTATTAAATGATTTGATTAGTAAAAAATAAATTTAAATAAAGGAGGGAGAAAGATGAAAAGGAAGTTAGTGATAGTTTTGGTTTTGTTTATTCTAGTGCTGAGTTTTACTCCGGTTTTCAATCGTTGGTCTTCGGAATTGAAATTCAATGATCCAGTGTTATTGGACAGCGTTCAATTATCGAATGATTGCCGTATATTATTAGGATCGCATCATTCAAGCGAGGTAATTTATCAGAATAATTCTTTTGAATTTCTTGCTGATTCATTTGATGTGTTTTCTGATATAAATGGTTTTAGACCTTATCCTTGGGGAGGAGAAGTGTTCTCGGGAGAAATATCTTTTTTATGTTCCCGGGATAATTATACAGGATTAGGATCATTTATGATTCAGGGAAAACAGAAAGATGATCATGGCGCCATTGCTGTTCCTGATTTACCATTAAAACCAAATGTGCAACCAGGAGGATTATATTATCTATCGTTTTGGGTGAAATATGGTATTCAAGAAGGGGGATTTAGGCTTACACAACAATTTTTTTGTAAGGAAGACAGGAAATATCCTCATTATGCTTGCTATGGCACTTGGATTAAAGGTAATAGTAATGAACGCTGGGAGTATGTAGGATTAATTGTTCAAGCACCCATTGATGTTTGGAAAGGAGATCCAGTATTAGAATTGAAAGGCAAAGGATATGTTTTAGTAGATAATGTTTACTTTGGTAAGATAGAAATAATAAAGGAGGTGAATAAAGGTGAGATTCTTTAGAAAATTAGGTATTTTTTCTTTTGAGGATTTTGTCTATGCCGGTTCTACTTTTGTGCTCGCGATGTATGTCATTTGTATTCTTGTAATTACTCTTTTTCAAATAGCAGGGCAATCAGTAATTTTTAGCAGCCGTTTTTCACTTTGTTCTTTGGATATTCAATTTCCTTTTTTCTTAATTATTTGCATCGTCTTGATGTATTTGAGTATGTTTATCTGGATCTTTATGGGATTTGCTAGCATATTTTATAGAAAAAAGGTAGATTTGGAGCAAGAAGATGATTCTGTTCTAATATCAGTTCTTATTCCTGCGCATAATGAAGAAGATGTTATCGAAGGTATTTTGGGTGATTTAATAGCACAAGAATATAAGAACTTAGAGATTATCGTATTAGCTCATAATTGTACTGATTCAACAATATCAAGAGCGCAATCAGTAGATGATTCAAGAATTAAAGTATTGAATGTTAAAACTCGTAAGTCAGGAAAGGCATTAGCCCTTAACAGAGGATTAGAAGAAGTAAAAGGAGAAATTATTGCTCAGTTTGATACTGATAACAGAATAAAAGATAAAGAACTCTTTAATCGGGCAATGGTATATTTCAGGGATGGAACTGTTGACGCTATTCAGACTGAACTTTCTACTAGTAACAAATATGTTTCCTTGTTGACTTTTCTTCAGGAAGTAGAGTATGATACTTTTTCTTCAATATCCTGGCGTGGTAGGGATGTTCTAGGTCTTCCTTGTTTTTTAGCAGGAACAGGTATTTTTATCCGAACAAAAACATTAAGAGAGATGGATGGATGGCAAAATTCCTTGGTGGAAGATTTTGAACTTTTTACTAGATTGACTTTGAAAAAGAAAAAGATAGTTTTTGCTGATAATCTTGTTGTTTATGACGAGAAACCGCCATCTTGGAGTGGAATAATGAAACAAAGGTCTAGATGGATAAAAGGTCATTTGAAGGTTACTTGGGATAATCTAGATAGGTTTGGAAATTGGTTGGACTATATTTATCGCTTGACTCCTTTAGCTGTTTTTGCATGGTGGGCATCAAATTTCCTATACTGGTTCTATTATCTAACTGGCCAAATTTCTATTTTTAATGTAACGGGATGGATTTGGTTAAGTTGGACTTTTATCTTCTTTGCTTTTCTTACCTATAATAGTATCAAGAAACGCGGATGGAAAAGAGCTTCATTTTTGCCTATTTATTGGTTATTTGGTTTTCACTGGTTATGGGCAAGTTTATACAGTTTGGGAGTGAAATCCTGGCAGGAAACAAAAACGACTCATTTTGGTGGTTCTAAAGTTGCTTCTAAAATTAGTTTGGCAGGAGGTGAAAGAAGTGAAAGTTAATAGGAGAATTGTGATAACAATAGTAATACTAATCTTCTTATTAGTATCTCTATCCGAAATTAGCGCAACGTTTAATTCCTTTCTATCTCAGAACGGGAAAAGCAGTAACTATATTTATAATGATAAAATTATAAATGAGAAATTTATAGAAGATGAAAGACAAGAGATAGAGAATACACAAATCAGTTTTAGAGGAATAGATTTCTATCCTGATCCTTATCCTTACGCTACTTCAGAAGCTTTTGATGCTTTAGAAAATCTCCTTAATTTTCAGGGAATGAATTATGTCCAATTACGTTTTTTCCTAAACCAAGATTCCATAACTTCAAATGGAGTGGTCTACGATGAAAAACAGGATATTATCCTAGAAAGCATGATTGCTATGATTCATCAAGCAGGAAAGAAAGTATCATTGCTGCCTGATATCATCATTAAAACAGGGGATTATGTAGCCAATCTTTGTCCTGAAGACATTGAGCAATGGTTTACTTCTTATCACGATGCCTTAATGCACTATGCCATTTTGGCGCAGACGTATGATGTAGAATTATTCTGTATTGGTAATGAGTTTAATTCTTTATGGACAGAAGATCAAAAATGGGGATACATTATTGATAAACTAAGGGAGCAATACAAAGGTTTGGTAATTACTAAACTCAATTGTTGGTGGCAGGAAAAAACATTCCAAAAAGTATTAACTTATGGTTGGCTAGAAAAACTTGATTATATTGCTATTGCTCCATATTTTGATCTAACATGGGAAAATAATCTTTCTTTAGAAGAGATAAAAAGCAGCTGGCAAAATAGCCGTCATGGACTTAATATAGTAGCAGAATTGGAAGAAATCGCTAAAAAACATAAAAAAAAGATGATTTTTTCAGAGATGGGTTATAGAAGCATTGATGGGACCACTATTGAACCTTGGAATGGCGATCCTATAGTACCTCGTTCAGGAGGAAGTGGTAAGATTGATTTAGAAGAACAGTCCTTAGCTACTCAAGCTCTCCTTGATGTTTTCAAAGATAAAGATTGGTGGGGAGGAGTATTCTGGTTCTATTGGCCAACTGTTAAACCAATTGGTGAGGACCGAACTTGGGCTATATGGAATAAACCAGTAGAGCTGGTAATTCAAAATAATTTTTGCAACAAATAATTTTTTGCAACAAAGGGGGAGATTAATCTCCCCCTTTTATTTTTTTATAAATATAAAATATTTTTAATATTATTATCTAATTATTCAGGATTTGACAAGAAAAAAATAATTTGATATTGTACTTACAATGGTGGGGCTCTCTTCAGGGCTCTTAAAAGGTTTATGAAGAATATAAAACGGTGGAATCTAAATATTTCAAAAAAGATTTTTCCTCGTTCCAAAAAAGAGGTTTTTAAAATTGGCGTTCTTGCGTCAATTTTTTAATTGGGAATTAAAATAATTAACAAAATTAATTAATAAATATAAAAAATGACTAAGAAAATTTTTACAATTTTAACAATTATTTTAGTAATTGCTGTCGGTTTTTCTTTAAATTCGGTTTTAGCCAAAAATGATAAAAACAGCGATATTCCAGAAGAAGACGGTATTTATGACGTGCCGGGACACCCTGAATTAAAGTTACGAGTGTTTGTATATCATGCAAAGCCTGATAAGCCTGGCAAACCAACACCGCCTTCACCACAAGAAGTTTGTGATTTACCAGATGATGACTCACCTTTATTGGTTGCATCAGCTGGTTGGGAGCTTCCTAGTACTTGGACATATAAGTTGAACATTTCAAGTGTTCCTTCTACTGTTGGTGCGAATAGTTTGCCTGTTATTGCCAACAATGCTTATAAACAATGGACTGATGCTATTAATAATCAAGTGACAATTATTGAAGATTCTAATACAACAGTTAATCGAGCAGTTTTGGACAATCAAAATATTATTGCTTGGGGTCGAGCACCTGGCAACGCTTTGGCTGTATCATACATTTGGTATAATCGCGCGACCGAAGTGGCAATCGAAGTAGATACAATAATGAATAAAAAATTTACCTGGTATTGGTCTCAAAATGAGGACTGTGCTTATCAAGGTGTATATGATGCTCAAAATATTCTTACCCATGAACTCGGTCATACCATGGGCTTAGATGATATGTATACTGATGAATATACCGATCATACAATGTATGGTTATGGTTCAAAAGGAGAAGTAAAGAAAAATACTTTGACCCAAGGTGATATTATAGGTGTCCAAAACATTTATTAAAGTAAATTAATAAAATAAAAAAAGATGAACAAACAATTTTTCTCTAAAACACTTTCACTTTTCTTGGTTCTTTCTTTAGTATTTGTAGGTCTTTCAATATTTTCACCAAATAATATTGAGGCTAAAACAGAGAAACCAAATAGTAAAATATCAATTTGTCATAGAACTGGTTCTGCTACTAATCCTTGGAATGTCATTAGTGTAAGTGTTAATGCTCAAGACGCGCACTTGGCCCATGGAGATTATCTTTATAATGGTGGTAGTTTGTCTAAAAAAGAAGCAGATGCTTGGTGTGGCATGACAAGATATACTTGTAATGAAAGTACTTGGGCATGTGTAACTGATAATCAAGGTGAATATTCAAGTTTAGAGACTTGCTCAACCGATTGCCAGGAACCAATGGCGACTGTAACTATTTGTAAAACAAATGATGAAGAAAATCCTTTAAGCAATTGGAAACTTCTTCTTAAAGGAGATTTAGTTCAGAATTTAATTGTTCATCCAAGAAATACTGCTGGAACTAGTAATGAAGTTATTACTTCTAATGTTTTACCTTTAGATGATTATATTGTTATGGCTAATGGCCAATATACTTATAGGCCTGGAACTCCAGGAGCTCAGTATTCTGATGCTGGTTATACTAAGAGAAACTGTCCAGGAGATGCTACTTATTTATGCAGTGGTCCCTATACCCCTTGGTTTAATGTTTATGATATTATAGGTATTCATCAAGGATGGTTGGGAATTATGGTTAATAATGCGGCAACTAATTGGGGTTCTTATTTTAACTCTGCTCATACCTATGCTCTTGGATATCCTAATTATAGTGGTTCATTATCTTTTACAATTAAAGATGATGCGTATAGTGATAATTCAGGGCAAATAAATGTTGATATTTATAAAGGATATACTGGGGAGACGAATCAAAATGGTTGCATAACCTTTAATGATGTTCCATTGGGAACTTATTCTCTTGAGGAAATTCTCAAAGATGGATGGCAAAATGTTAGTGGTTTAGAACAAGTTATTGTTGATGAATCTCAAGAAACTTTTGATGTGGTTAACAGCGAAATTAAAAGTGAAAAAGAATTAGCATGTATGAATTCAGGTGGAACAGTTGGAACAAGTCTAAGTTGTATGAGTGCAGGAGATTTTCCGGGTACTTGTGCAACCGGAGGATGTGGTTGTGGTCCATTAGATAACCACGAAGTCAAAGTTTGTAATTGTCCCCCAGGCAAATGTTTTGATGGAAGTACATGTGTAACAAAATGCGAAGGAGGTTTAAATCTTCTTAAGAATGGAAGTTTTGAAGCTCCGATAGTTACTAATTCTGGTCAATGGCAATTATTCCCATCTAGTGAAATTGGTTTAGAATGGTTTGTTGAATGGGTTAATAACCTAATAACAGATCCTGTTCAGATAGAGTTTCAATCAGGGGTTAATGGTTGGTTACCATCTAATGGTGCTCAATATACAGAATTAGATTCTAATCATCCAACCATGATTTCTCAAGAAGTTAATACAGAATCTGGCTATGGATATAAGCTAACTTTTGATTTTTCTGCTCGACCAAAGACTGGGTTAGATAATAATAAATTAGAGATTCTGGTTGGTGGAAATCTTTTAGATACAATACAAAAAGAGAATTCTACTAATCAAACTATTTGGGAATCAAAAACATATAATTTTGTTGCTAGTACTGACCTTACTGAAATCAAATTTGTAGATGCTGGCATAGATGATAGTTTAGGTACTTTCTTGGATAATGTTAAATTAGAATGTGTTTCGCCGGTGCTGTAAGCTATAGATAATATCCGGCAATTACAAAAGAAAAAGTTGATAGGATTTAATAATTAATAAATCTTTCGTTTTAAATATAATATTAAAAAATTAAATTAATTAAGTAAAAAAATATGAACAAACAATTTTTTTCAAAAACATTTGCGATTTTCTTAGCACTTTCTTTTGCACTTTCTAATAGTGCGATGTTGATGCCAATCAAAGTCGAAGCTGGAGTTGATACAATAGGTATTTGTCATGCGACTAATGCTGATGTAAATCCTTATAATAAAATATTTGTAGCAAAGAACGCCATAGCAGAAGGACATGATGGTGATAATGGTGGAGTTTATCCTATAGATCCATGGGGAGATATTATTCCTCCGTATGACTATAGTGCAGAGTGTCCTAATCCTAGTACTTATACAGAGCTTTATTGTGCCATAGATGCTACTTGCTATACAGGAAGTGGGGAAGGTAAAAAGTGTGGACCTTTAACTCAAGCAGGGACATATCTCGGCAAAAATTGGCCTGAAGGTCAAGCAATCTGGGACAATAATTGTGTTATTCCTGCGACTTGTGGCGATGGTCAAGTCAATCAACCTAGTGAACAATGTGATGACGGTAATATAACAGATGACGATGGTTGTTCCTCAACATGTGAAATAGAACAATTAAATGGTAGCGGAATTCTACAGGGACGCAAATATAAGGATACTAATAAAGACGGCATTCATAATGATGTAGTGGTTGAACCAAGATTAAGTAATTGGACTGTTAATTTATATGATAATAATTGGAATCTTTTAGGATCTCAAGTTACTCAAGAAGATCCGATTGGCCAGTATAAATTTGAAAATTTGTCAGATGGAACTTATTATTTATGCGAAGAAATGAAAGAAGGATGGCAACAAACTGGTCCGAAAGAAGGCACAAATCCAGTTGATTTAGATGGTCAAGATATTCCTAACATTAATGCTGTTGCTGTTGAGAATGAATCTTCTAATTCTCATATTGAAGGTCCAATTTGCTGGGAGGTTGATATTGAGGAAGAAGATGATCCAATTGGATGGCTTAAATTTGGTAATATAGAAAATCCGCCGGTAATAATTATTGCCTCAAAAGTAATTTGTGATGAAGAGCAATATCTTCCTAATTGGGGTGCAGTAAAAAGCGATGGTAATCCAATTACTGAAACCACTGCTCAAGATTGGGTAGATGATAGTGAGAGTCATTGTTGGTTAGATCAAGGTTGGGAATTTGAATGGGGATATGAAAATGTTTTATCAACAACTGGAGATTTTATCGGTACAGCTGGCGATGGTTGGACTACTTTTAATAGTACAGTGGGGATTACAGATTTACAGGATAGTAATAAAATTTGGATGAGGGAGGTATTGAAAGAGGGTTATATACCATTTTCCGGACCACCAAATCCTGGTGATGATTTCAGCGCTGAATTTTATTGTTCTGATGATGTTTTGAATTATGATAATTATGAATATATAGACAGTCCTGTATTAGGTGAGACCTATTATTGTGTTGGTTTTAATACGCTAATTGAAGAGGAAGAACCAGAACCTGTTTGTGAACCAGGCTTAAATCTTCTGAAAAATGGAAGTTTTGAGTTTCCTGAAGTTACTGATTCAAAAAAATGGCAATTATTCCCATCTAGTGCAATTGGTTTAGAATGGCTTGTTAATTGGGTAGATACTCTAATAACAGATCCTGCTTTATTAGAATTGCAGGCTGGTGTTAATGGTTGGTTATCTTCAGAAGGTGATCAACATGCGGAATTAGATTCTAATCACCCAACAATGATTTCTCAAGAAGTAAATACAGAATCTGCTTATGAATATAAATTAACTTTTGATTTTTCTGCCCGACCAAATACTGAGTTAGATAATAATAAATTAGAAATCTGGGCTGATAGCAATCTTTTAGATACAATACAAAAAGAGAATCCTACTAATCAAACTGTTTGGGAATCAAAAATATATAACTTTGTTGCATCTACTAATCTTGCTGAAATTAAATTTGTAGATGCTGGCATAGATGATAGTTTTGGTACTCTCTTGGATAATGTAGGATTAGAATGCATTGGGTTAGCAATACCTAAAAAATATACTTGTGATAAAAATACTTGGAAATGTTTTGAAGATTCTAATGGTCAATATGATTTAATGGATTGTCAGGTAGCTTGTGAAGAACCACCTATTGAACCTATCTGTGGTAATGGAACTAGAGAGGGAAATGAACAATGTGATCCGCCATCAACGATTATATCTATCCAGGATAATGAATTCTGTGATCAAAATTGTGAAATAGTTCCAATTTATAATGGAGGTAATTCTTGTCCTCAAGAGACTAATCCAGTTCATTTAGAGAGTTATCCAATAAATATTAATGGATGGGATATTGATGGAGAAACAGTAGCTTTAACAGGTGGAAAAACTTATTTGTTTCAAGCTTCTGAAACTTTTCATTCATCGTCAGATCAAAAATATCTATCTGATGCTGGTTATACTACGATAGATAATTGGTCTAATTTAGCTACTCAATATGGAATTCAAGGAACACCACCTGATTATGCAGCTCATGTCTTATTAGGTGATTTAGGATTAGGTGTTGGAGTAATTAATTGGGGAAATTATGACCCTTCTCATGAATATAATTTTTCCTATACAATACCTTTAAGTTCTACTTCCACTCAATTTGTGATAGGTGATAGATGGGATAATTGGTTTATACCTGATGATCTTAGTTGGAATAATCAAGGAGGGATGGGTGATAATACTGAAGAATTAATTCTTGATATATTTGAATGTGTGCCAGAAAAACCAATTGAGTATTCGGATGTAACTATTTGTAAATATGATGAACAAAGAGAACCTTTAGAAGGTTGGAATATGTTATTGAAAGGTGACTACGTCGAAGGAGTTACTGTATATCCTAGTAATGTATCCAAGAACAATAATGAAGTTTCAACTTCCAGCGATCTACCATTAGATGATTATTTGTTAATAGCTTCTGAACAATATACTTATAGGCCAAATACTTTAGGAGCTGAGAATTCTGATGCCGGTTATACTAAGAGAAATTGTCCTGGGGATGCTTCCTATTTATGTAGTGGTTTCTATTCTCCTTGGTTTAATGTTTATGATATTATAGGTATTCATCAAGGTTACTTAGGCATTATGATTAATGATGTGGCAACTAATTGGGGTTCTTACTTCAATTCTCTTCATACTTATGCTACAAGTTTTGTTGATTATAGTGGACCATTTGATTTTACTATTAAAGATGATGTCTATATCGATAATTCTGGAGAATTGTATGTTGATATCTATAAAGGATATTCTGGATATACAAGTTCAGACGGTTGTGTAACATTTACAGATGTTTCTCTTGGTACATACGAAATAGGGGAAATTTTGAAAGATGGGTGGCAGAATCTTAGCGGATTAAATCAGGTAGTAATTAATGGGACTCAAGGGAATTTTATTGTGATTAATAAATCGCCAAAACCCTTGGTGTGTGATCCTGAAATTGAATTACTTCAGAATGGAGGATTTGAAACACCAGAAGTTACAAATATAAAAGAATGGGATATTTTTCCATCAGGGACTACTGGGTTAGGATGGTTAGTAAGTTGGTTTAACGGTTATACCCAACACGGTGATCCTCAAAACCCAACCCAAAGACCAACAATTGCTAATTTAGAATTACAAGCAGGATATAATAATTGGTTATCTTCAGAAGGTGATCAATATGCTGAGTTAGATACTGATTGGGATGGACCAGATGGAACTCTTTCTGGTGAACCAGCTTCAGTAGCTATTTCTCAAGAAATCCCAACAATTATAGGTGAGACCTATAAATTAACTTTTGATTTTTCGCCACGACCAGGATTAGGAATAGATGAAAATTGGCTTAAGGCTTTTGTTGATGGAACAGAAGCATTTGACCAAACAGCAGATGGATTTATTACTGGTGGGCAAACTTCTTGGTCTAATAATGAATATAGTTTTATTGCTCAAAATAATCTTACGACTATTAAATTTGAAGACGGAGGAAGCGCTAATTCACTAGGAACTTTCTTAGACAATGTTAGTTTAAGATGTATCCCTGAGGAAGAACCAACTAACTTTAATTGTATTGACTATCGGTGTGTAGCATCTACTGAAGAAACAGGTCAATATCCTGATCAAACTACTTGCGAAGCAGCTTGTGTACAACCTTCTGGCTTTAATTGTATTGACTATACTTGTGTAGCCTCTACCCAAGGCGCAGGTGCATATGCTGATGAAACTACTTGTACTTCAGTTTGTCATTCGACAACAACTACTACTAGCGCTGGAATTACTAGCTTTGGAGGTCAATATGCATTCTTAGGAACAGTTTTAGGTGCTGCTACTGAAAAGGAAGAAGTGGCTTGTACTCCTTATCTTTTGGAATATATAAAACTTGGTGCTCATAATAACCCAGAAGAAGTAAAGAAATTACAATTGTTCTTAAATGAATATCTTGGTTTGAATTTAGAAGTGTCAGGCATTTATGATCAAGCTACTTATAAAGCAGTCAAGCAATTCCAGCTTCTTATGAAAGATGACATCTTAGCTCCTTGGGTAGCAGTTGGTTGTTTACCATCAGAAAACATTGCTACTGGTTATGTTTATAGGACTACTAAGTGGGCAATTAATAATATTTTCTGCCCAGAATTGAAGCCCGATGTTTCAGATGAAACTTGTAAATATATTGGTTTTAGTCCAGTAGGAGGCGTAGTTGCAGGAGCAGCTACTTCTACAGTGGGTGGAACTAATGGTACAACCACAACTACAACAACTAAGGCTTCTGAAACAATAGGAGATACTACGACAACCGTTCCTCAAGAGAATGGACAATCACAGAGTTGGTTTTCGAATTTTAGTAATTGGTTGCGCCGTTTATTTGGTACATCAAGATAAATTTATAATATTAGATAAGTTAGATAAGATTGAATCAAAAAACAGGGCTGATAACAATATCAGCCCTGTTTTGTTTTGTAATTAATTAAAGATATCTAGAACTTGATATAATTTATTTGGTGTGAGGGTTGACAAGAAGAATATAATTTGCTATGTTTTCTAAATTATAATTGGCTTGACATAAAAAAGATAATTTGCTATTGTTCTTTCAACGGTGGGGCTCTTATTTTGGGCCCTTAAAAAGTTTATGAAGAATATAAAACGGTGGAATCTAAATATTTCAAAAAAGATTTTTCCTCGTTCCAAAAAAGAGGTTTTTATAATTGGCATTTTTTTGTGCCAATTTTTTTAATAGTTGAACCTAAATAAAAAATTTAGGTAATAAAAACTAATAGGTCGATCTTTGGTAAAAAACCAAAGTAAAAAAATAAAAAAATTAAAAGATCGAAAAAATAAATTAAAAATAAAAAACATGAATAAAAAAATAATAATTAGCTTAGGAATTATTGGCTTAGCAGCTGCTATAGCCATAGGAGCTACTACTGCTTTTTTCAGTGATACAGAAACTTCAACTGGCAATACATTCACTGCCGGAAGTATCGATTTAAAAATCGACAGCACAGCTCATTATAATGGGATGGTGTGTGTTGGTAATAAATGGCAAGCCGAACTGAACTACACACCAGTAGCCAATCAATATCCAGTACCCAATACAGATTGCACTGGTTCTTTTGGATGGAAGGATTTAACAAGTGGCGATAAGTTTTTCAACTATGTCGATGTTAAACCAGGAGACATGGGAGAAAACACGATCAGCATGCACGTCATTAATAATGATGCTTGGGCCTGTATGAAAGTTAACAATTTAACCAGCATTGACAATGGATTCACCGAACCTGAACAGGTAGTGGATACGAATACTGCCAAAGGAGAACTCGATGAAACCATGTATGTCTTTGGATGGTTAGATACTAATGGCGATAATATCTATCAAAGCAGCGAAATAACACTCTTTGGTCCTGGTAAAGCCATGGATGTGTTGAACAACAAGACTTATACCATTGCTGATTCAATTACTGGTACTCCTCTTACGGGTGATCCTACTGGTGTAACACCTTATCATGTGGGCATGCAATGGTGTGCAGGCACGATGTCATATAATCCAAGCTCTGGAAAACTTGTGTGTGATGGTGCCACCATGGGCAATGCAGCTCAGACAGATATTATGACAGCAGATGTAGTTTTTGATGTGGTTCAGTCAAGAAATAATACAGATTTTCGCTGTGTTCCGCAACTGGTTTGCGATTATAGCGTTGTAGCCACTGGAGCAGAATATGGCAGCGTTCCACTTTACGGTGCTACAGTTACGCCAGTCTTGGTAACTAACACAGATTGCACCACAGTTAATGCGCTTAAGATTGAAAAGGCAATGAACTTCCAACAGAATCAACCTGCTGGCAATCCAGCCGGATGGGCTGGATGGTCTTGCTTAGAACCAGGATATTTTGATGCAATAGGCGGAGGAGTTATACCCGCGAATGGAACGATTATTGCCCAAGGCTTGGCAGAAACTGGAGCACCAGCAATTGACGGCCATGCTTATCCTGTTTATCCTAATCAAACCTTTCCTGTAGGTGAAGAAGGTTGGGTTGTTGAGGCCGCTGGTTCAACCCCTCCAACGAGTATCTATGTCCTTTGCGCGCAGTAATACTTAATCGAAATCTTTTGAATGGTTCTTACTCGCTTAATTTTTGAATTATAAAAATTAAGTGGCTTGAGTTTTTTGTAACTTGCCCCGTTAAATTCGCTTAGGTGACTATTTAACGGGGCAAAGGGCAATTAATGAGTGTCTTAAAAAATACACAAAGGTCGAGTAATGATAAAACAATAAACACATGAATAAGAAAATTATTCTTAGTTTAAGTATAATTGGAATTGCTGCAGCTATTGCTATTGGTGGAACTGTCGCTTATTTTAGCGATACTGAAACTTCTACTGGCAATATATTAGTTGCAGGTTCTCTGGATTTAAAAGTTGACCATACAAAACAAACCTATAACGATATAGATTGCAAAACTTGTAGTGTTGATATTAAAAGTGACATTACTAATTTGGTAACAGGAACAGTGGATGGGAATGATTCGGTTCCTTTTCCGCACAATGCCGTTCCCGTTACAGCGACTTGGGTCACCGATGCTTATTGGACCAATGCTATTCCAGGTGCTACTTGGATTTGGGCTACTGATCCAGTAATGCAACAGGATTCAGACAATACTGTAACTTATACCTTTGAAAAGGATTTTATTTGGTATGGTCCGGTGACTGGCGCTTCAATGAGTTTGGGTGTAGCGGCCGACAATAATTACACCATTTATTTAAATGATAACTTAGTTGCTGCTGATAATAGTGGAGGTAATTCTGCATCGGTTGATAATATTCCAAGCGCTAATATCGCACCTCATATTTTTCAGGGGTCTAATATCCTTAGAATTGATGTGACGAATTTGGCGCAATCACAGTTGCCACCTATAAACAATCCAGGAGGATTATTGTACGCACTTACTATAAATGGTAATTGTGAAGACAATTATTTCAAGCAAAATTGTAGACTTTGGGGCGAAAAAGATTTAGTTGCCGGCGATACATTCTTTAATTTTGTGGATGTAAAGCCTGGTGATAGCGGAACTAATGTTATCAGCTTGCATGTTTATAACAATGACGCTTGGGTATGTATGTCTACTGAAAATGTTCTTAATAATGAAAATGGATTAACGGAACCGGAATTATCAATGACTCCTCCAGACGATGACACTACTGGAGAGTTAGGAGAGAACATCAACATCTTCATGTGGAGAGATGCTGATTTTGATGGAGTATATGATGCAGGTGAATCTTTAATCGGTTCATATGCTTTAAAAGTAGATTCTATTATTCCTTTATATGATTCTGTAACATTAGGAGGTTCTCCTTTGGTTGGAGACACTGATACTTATGTTGGTTTAGCTTGGTGTGCTGGGACACAGACAGTTGTCGGAAATACAATTTTTTGCGATGGTTCAGTAATGGATAATTATTCTCAAAGTGATAAGGTTACAGCAGATCTCATCTTAAGATCAGAACAATCCAGAAATCAAGATGGTTTCACTTGTCAAGCTGAATAAAGTGATTAAAAGTTGAAGCTTTTTTGGTTGCCTCAGTAATATTTATATTATAAAATATAAAACTGGGACAACTAATAAAGGTTTGAATAGTTTGAAATTTTAAATTTTAAAAATGAAAGGATTTAATATAATTTATTGTGCAGTTCTTGTCTTTATTGGTTTGATTACTGTTTTACTGATTATTTCTGTTTTTCCGATTACAGGAAATATAAAGTTTATGATTGTGCAATCAGGCTCAATGGAGCCGTCAATCAGGGGAGGAAGCGTGGTAATGGTTAAGCCGGTTGAAGATTACAAAATAGGTGATGTAATTACTTTTGGGCCGTATAGCAAAACCAAGCTGCCTACAACGCATAGGATTCACGATATTAAGATTGTTGATGGCCAGTCAGTTTACATTACCAAAGGAGATGCCAATAATGCGCCGGATTTGAGAGAAATTGTAGAAGCAGACATTTTAGGAAAGGTCTTAGCTTCTGTTCCTTATTTAGGTTTTGCAGTTGAATTTGTAAAGAAACCAATAGGATTTGCTTTAATAATCATTGTTCCGGCAGCTATTATAGTTAGTGATGAAATTAGAAACATCTGGAAAGAAATTATTAAATTAAAAAGTAAGAAAAAAGATAATGAACAGGATAAAGAAATAACAAAGTTAAAAGAAGAGATTGGTAAATTTAAAAAACCAAAAGATAATGGATAAATAATGAAAAAGTCAATATCAAAAATTATTACTTTATTAACTGTTTTTGGATTTATTCAAGCAGGAATTTTTGGTATAGGAAATACTAATGCTTATTTTATTGATGAGGAAGTTTCTCAAGGAAATAATTATTCTGCTGGAATTTTAGATTTTTCTATTCCGTCAGCACCTGATTTTTTCCCAGAAGTGACTCTCACCGCAGCTACAAGCAGAAATATTAGTTTAATTAATAACGGTATTTTAGGTTTTGATTATGAAGTGGAAGCTACCAGTACGGTTGGGGTTTTGTGCGATCATCTGGATTTGGAAGCTAAATTAAACGGAACCACCACCTACGATGGTATTTTAACCGATTTTGATTACAATGTCGGCGGGTTTGCTACCACAACCCGAGACTGGCAATTTACCGCCACTTTAACAAGCAATGACCCAAGTTTGCAAAATCAGACCTGTACTTTTGATTTTGTTTTTAATGGCACACAAATTGGCGGAGCAGGTTTTTATGACAAAGAAACCATTACCAACTTAGTAACTACTGGGATTTGGGAAGATGTTTGGATTCAGACCACCCAAGGTGATTTTGAAGCTGGCAGTGGTACTAATATTAATACTAGCTCTAGCCCAGGCGATACGGTCTTGGCTATTACTGGTAGCGATTCTACTAATTTATCTTTGGGTGCAAGCATAAGTTATAGTTCTCAAGACTCAAGTCATGTAGCAACACATGCAATAGACGGAGATAATACTACTTACTGGAAATCCACTGGTAACCAAATCCCTCCTGGGTGGTTAACCGTAGATTTAGGTAGTGCCAAAGTCATAAATAAAATTACTTTGTTATTTGATCACCCTCAAGAACCAAAAGATTATCAATTGCAAGTTAGTACGGATAATATTAATTTTACCACCGTTGCTACGGTTATTAATAATCCAGGCTCTGGCCCGTTCACTTATAACTTCAGTTCTGTAAGCGCACGATATATCCGACTTTATATAACAGCAGGTAATACTGGTCAGGGTCAGGTTAGCGTTGCCGAATTTCAAGTTTACCCAGCCGCATCATATAGTATTTCATCCGGTACTTTAGAATCACAAGTATTTGATGCTGGAGCAATTAAAAGATGGAAACAATTAAGCTGGAGCGAGATATTACCATCTGGCACTGATATTACTTTAGAAGTGGTTACTTCTAATGATGGTACCACTTGGTCTAGTTGGATGTTGACATCAAGTAATTCACCAATTGATTTAATGAGTTTGCCAGAAACTACCCATATTAAATGGAGAGCGACTTTGACCACTACTGATCCAGCGCAGACACCAGTATTACAAGAAGTCAGGATTACATATTTACCAGGCACTGCTTCAGAACATATTGTATTAAATGAATTTTTACCTAATCCAAGCGGCACTAATCCTGATTACGGCTATGATTTTGGAGAAGATAACGATTTAATGCCTAAAGGTGAATGGGTGGAGATTTACAATAAAGCAGGTGGTTCAGCTGTTGATTTGGCTGGTTGGTATATTAAAGATAAAGAAGATAATGTTAAATACATAACTTCTGCTGATACTAATACCGGATCTACTATTATTAATTCTGGCGATTGGTTGGTTGTATATATGAATGAAGCAATATTAAACAACGATGCTGATATTGTTTATCTCTATGATAGTTTGAATAATTTAATAGATTCTTATTCATATGACCTGGCTACCTATTGTACTTTAGAACCAACTCCAGATGGTGCTAATACTGAGATTGGTTCTAATAGCTGCCCATTAGAAATTCCTGGTAATAAATCTTATGCTAGGATTCCTGATGGTACTGGTACCTGGCAAGATCCTATTCCTACCCCAGGAACACCTAATAAATTGGATGATGAAGATGAGATTGAGGAATTAGAACCAGAGCTACTATTAGAAGAAATAATAGAAGAAATACCATTGATTACTACAACAACTACCACATCAACAATTCCAGATCCAGAAGCTACTACTACAACGACAACTCCTGAACCAACAACTGCTACAACTATTCCAGATTTAGAAACTACTACTACAACTACTACTACGATAACGATTCTTGACAATACTTCTGTCACGACTAGTACTACAACAACAACGACAACAATAGTACCAGTAACATCTGGAGGAGGATCTGTTGCTACAACTACGACTGCAGAACCGCCTGTGGAGGAAACAACAACTACCACTGAACCTCCAATGGATGAAGTGATGATTATAGAAGAAGCACCAATTATTGAAGAACAAACCGAAGAATCAAATACTCAAGTTTCTGAAGAGAATTTAGTAAATGAAGAAAATTCTACTAATAATGAAACTCTCGTGATTGAAAGTCAGCCAGTAATTAAAGAAGAACCAGTTGCCGTGCTGGATAACAATTCTTCTGAAAATGAATCTGTAGTTAGCAATAATACTGTAAGTACGAATGAAGTTGTTGATGTAGTTAGTAATGATGGTGCAGTCAGTTCAGTAGATAATAATGATAGTGTTTCAATAGGTGATAGCGGGGATAGTTTAGGTGAATAAAAAATAATTATGAATAAAATATTAAAAACAATTTTTATAAGCTTAATCGCTATTTTTAGCGTAGGATTTTTATTTATTTTGCCAACGAATGCTCAACCAGCGCCATTTATTGTCGAATACTCGACTGATGGAGTGGTTAATTGGTTGCCTCTTTCGGGACCGATATTTAGTCAGGCTAATTTTTTGCCTGGAGATAGTGTAACTCGATTGATTAGAGTTACAAACAACAGCGTGGAAACTCAAAGAATTGCCACCGAAGCTATAAATTATCCTGGTTTTCCTAATTCAAATAATGTGCCAATCGGTGATTTATCGCGAGCTTTATCAATTATTATTAGAGAAAAAGGAGGTAGCGATTTATACGGTGGTCCAACGGGAGAAAAAACTTTGTTTGATTTTTATAGAAAGTTTGGTTTTAATTCGGCATACGAACATGTTCTTACTCAGAATTTGCCCGGCAATGGCGGCAAAGTCACTTACGAATTTGTAATCATCTTTCCTTTTGAAAAGGGAAATGAGTGGCAGGCAGCTACCACTACTTCTGATATCTTGATTGGTTATCAAGCTTCTGAAGAAGTGGAATCTGCTTCAGGCGGTGGGAGTTATGCCTTTATCGGAGGTGGTGGATATCCGGGACAATATGTAACAACTACTACTGTACCTCCTACTACTACCACTAAACCCGGAGAAGTTCATGGTGAAGCTACAGAAAGAGAGTTTTTTGAAGAAGTTGGAGAAGAAGGAACTACTACCACTACCACTGCGCCTCCTTCAAAGTTTGTTGCCGGAATATCTACAATAGGTCCATTTTCTTGCCCAGTTAATTTAACGATGACAGGTATCAATCCTTTATTAGCTTCTTTACTTTGTTTGGGTCAAAATGCGTGTGATACTTGTCTAAATCCTTTAATAATTTTGTTATTAGGAATAGTTATTACTCTGGGAAGCACTATTTTAGTCAAAAAATATTATGGATAAATTTATTAATTCCAAAAGAATTTTAATTATAGGATTAATTGTTACCGCAATATTGACTTATTTGGCGACAAAAATATGTTTGGGAAGTTGGATTGTTATTTTATTGGGGACTGTTATTGTAATCATTGATATTTATTTAGCTGCAATCAAGCTTCTTAATAATTGGATTGCTTTTATTATTGCTTTAGCAGTAATTGTCTATTTATTATTATTTGTTTTAGGAGTTTGCTTAAGCCCTTGGTTAATATTTATTATTGGATTAGTGGCAATTATTGTGGCATTTTTAATAAGTAGATTAAAAAGAGAGTAAAAAAACTGAATTAGATAAAAAACAGGGCTGATATTGTTATCAGCCCTGTTCTGTTTTATTATAATTGACCATTGATCCCGTTAGATAGCAGTTATCTAATGGGCTTGACTTCTACGGCAAGATATGTTATATTTATATTGCCTTGCAATAAGGTATTTTTAGTTCTTTGAAAACAATCCTCCAATTACCTGTTATATAACTGTTCATTATATTATTAGTGATTAGTTATATAACAGGTAATCTAATTAATATAAAAAATTAAAAAAGGAGGAAATGAAAAATGAAAAAATCAAGTAAGCTTTTACTGGTTATTATTCTTGATGTCTTAGTTATAATACTGTTGGTATTAGTTATTCTAGGTTTTCTGCCAAGGGAAAATTGGATGGGTATATCAACAATTATATATTTAATTGGATCACATATATTTATCTACAAAATAAACAAAAGGAGGTAAAAGAAAAATGAAAAAGGATAAGATTAGAGATGTTATTACGCATATTTTCGTTTTAGCATTATTGATTGTATCTATTTACATTGGAATTTTTGCAATAAAAGCATGGAATTTAGAAGAGTACAGCATGATTTATAATCCAGTTGCATCAAACATGATGATAACTGTTCTTCGCTCTACAGAAGAACTACCAACAATGAAAGCAATAAGGGCAGAAGGAAAGGATAAAGTATTTATGATACCTGAAAGCAGCCGCTTCAATTTTTACGCTTACTTTCCGAAGAATTTTTCACAGGTTCTTGAATTTAGTGAGAAAATGGAAAACTTTAGTTTTTTTGCAAAGGAAGGAAGCACAAGAATAGATCCGAGATTTATCGTTATTTCTTTAGTCTGTGATAGAGTAAATACTATAATTGCTATGATTTTTTCTTTAGTAACTTTGATTATATGCTTATTTTTTTTACGGATTTCTTATCTTACACATTTTAGTAAAAGTAAATAATCAATCAAGGTAGATATAATGGTTCTCTTGCGCTAAGGCGAAGAGGACCATTTAATTTAATCTTTAACTTCTCAAGGGATTACTTTTTTACAATCGAAATTTATTAAAGGCTGATATTGTTATCAGCCCTGTTTTAGTTTATAATTTTTATTAAGATTTCTATTAAATATGTTTTATACGATAGACACATTCTTGATTATATCCTATTTCGTAATAATTATTCTTATAGGTCTATTTGCAGTAAGAAAACAAACCACAGAAGGATTTCTTATTTCTAATAGAAAGCTTTCTTCGTTTCCTTTGGTATCCACTATTGTAGCTTCGCTCATTGGAGGAAACGCTATTGTTGTTTTTACAGCAGCTATTTTTCTATATGGAATTTCTGCTTTTTGGGGTTTTATAGGACTTTCCTGTGGTTGTTTATGCCTTATCTTTGTCACAAAAAAGATAAAATCAATAGCTGATGAAAAAAAATTCTATACTCTTAGTGATTTCTTTTACGAAAAATATGGAAAGAGCGTTGGTTTGTTAATAGCTTTTACTATTACACTAACTTTTTTTATTCTTTTACTTATTCAGATAATCGCTGGCAGCATTCTACTAAGTAAAATAATTGGTTTAAGCTATGTATTATCTGTCTTTATAGTAACCGCAGTTGTTTTTCTTTATTTGCTTGCAGCAGGTTTTAAAGCAGTTGTTAGAACAGATATCTTTCAATCTTTTGCTATTTTGATACCTCTTTTAATCATTGCTATTTTTTTATCCACCGGGAAAGGTATTAGTATTTCAGAGTTTAATCCTTTGAGAAGTGGCTTTATGTCCATATCATTTTTTCTATATGGATTAATTACTGTAACGATTGGTGCGGATATGTGGCAACGTATTTACGCAGGGGCAAATTTCAAGACAATTAAAAAATCTTTAATTATTTCAGCTGTTACTCTTCCAGTTATTGGCATTGGAGTATCTATGATTGGTTTTGCGGCTAAAGCAAATTTTCCAAATATTTTATCTGAAGAAGCGCTTATTTATGGTATCTCATATTTATTACCTGTTGGGCTGTCCGGTTTAGCACTTGTTGTTTTATTTGCAGCAATTATGTCTACCATAGATACAATAACGTTTGTTCTTGCTACTAATTTCTCTAGAGATTTTGTATCCAGATTAAAAACTGAAGAAACTAGTAAAAAAGACCTTGTAACCTTAACCCGTTTAGGAATATTCATATTTATTACCCTAGCCTTAGTTATAGCTTTATTTTATTCAAATATAATAAATATAGCTTTATCATTAGCTAGTATGACTTTTGTCTTGGCTCCAACAATAATAGGCTCTTTGTACATCAAATTAAAAAGGAACGCAATATTATTAAGTATTTCATCAGGCTTATTCTATACCTTTTTGATGGTATTCTTAGGATTTATAAGACCAGAAACCATTACCGTCTCCTTGTTTATCTCTCTGACATCTCTTGTTATAGGTCAAAAGATTTTGAAATAAAAGAAGTTAAATCTGATTAAAAACAGGGCTGATATTGTTATCAGTTCTGTTTTAATATAAAATAGAGGTATATGAGTTTATCAATTGGAATAGTTGGCTTGCCTAATGTCGGGAAATCTACTCTTTTTAAACTTTTAACAAAGCAGGAAGTTAATATTGCTAATTATCCATTTACGACTATTGATCCTAATGTGGCTGTTGTTTCTGTGGCTGATGAGAGATTGGAAAAAATAGCTCAAATAAGCAAACCTGAAAAAGTAATTCCTGCTGCAATTGAATTTTTTGATATTGCAGGATTAGTAAAAGGGGCTAATAAAGGAGAAGGGTTAGGAAATCAATTTTTAGCTCAGATTCGTGAAACCAATGCTATAGTACAAGTGGTTAGATGTTTTTCTGAAGAAACAGTAGCTCATATAGATGGCAGTATAGATCCTTTAAGAGATATTAAAGTAGTTAATACCGAGTTAATCTTAAAAGATTTAGAAACTACAGAGAAGAGAATTAGTAAAATAGAAGGAGAAGCTCATGCTGGAAATAAAGACATTGTTAAAGAATTAGAAACATTAAATAAGATAAAAGATTTACTAACAGAAGATAATCTTTTGATAAATTTTTTGAACGAAGAGCTATTAAATAATACAGCAGTAAAAAATTTAAATTTTTTAACGGCAAAAAAACAAATCTACTTGTTTAATGGGAAAGGTGAAGATGCGCCAAAAGAAGTTATTAATTTTATTCAGCAATTAAAAAGTGAATATATGATTGCTGACTTAGAAACAAATCCTGATTTATTAGGACTTATTAAAAAAGCCTATCAAGTTTTAGGGCTTATTAGTTTTTTCACTATAGTAGGCGAGAAAGAGGCACGCGCTTGGCCTGCAAAGAGAGGTATTAAAGCTCAAGAAGCGGCAGGAATGATTCATAGTGATTTCGCTGATAAATTTATTAAAGCTGAAGTTATTGATTGGAAAGAATTATTAGAAGCAGGTAAATGGAGTGTTGCCAGACAGAAAGGTTGGATTCGATTAGAAGGTAAAGAGTATGTGGTACAGGATGGAGATGTTATAATATTTAAACATGGATAATGAGGAAAAAGATTATTTTCTATGGTCGGGTTCAAGGTATTAATTTCCGCTTTACTGCTAAAATGTTAGCTAAAAGATTTAATATATTTGGTTGGGTGAAAAACACTAGTGATGGAAGTGTCACTTTAATAGCAGAAGGAGAAAAAAAGAATATAGAAAATTTAATAAATAATTTAAAAGATTATTTCCAGGATAATATTGAGAATATAAAAGAGAGTATAGAAAAAGACGATGGGTTAATTGGTTTTGAAATACGTTGAAATACATTGAAATACATAGAAATATATAAAACGTAGAATATGAAACAAAGTAATCATCAAGAAAGTTTATTTGTTTGGACAAAACATTCTCAAGCAAAGATGCGCCAATATATGCTTTCTGAAAGCAGGGTAAAGCGGGTAATAAGGAATCCACAAAGGGTAGAAGAAGGTATCGCCCCAAAGACTTTAGCTTCAATGCAAAAGGCTGGCTCTAAAAAGCATCCTTATGAAATTTGGGTAATGTATGTTATTGAAAAATCAAAAGTCAAAAATGAAAAGCCAAAATTTGGGAATAAAATAAGAGTTATAAGCGCATGGAAATATCCGGGAATAACTAATCCAGGAGATCCAATTCCTATTCCTCCTGATATTTTTGAAGAAATTATTAAACAACTTGGAACACAAATATGACAAAGGAAAAATTTGAAGATTTAATAAGTCGGTCCTTAAAAAAGCTTCCTTATCGGTTTTTGAATAAATTAAAAAATGTTGCTATTATAGCGCAAAACGAGCCAAATGAATTTCAAAAAAAACAATTGGGATATTCTTCTGGTGGTTGTATTTTAGGTTTGTATGAGGGAGTGCCCCAAATTAAAAGACAGCACTACAATCAAGCAGCGCCAGATAAAATAACTTTATTTCAAAAAAACATTGAAAGAATGGCAGGTAAGGATGAAGAAAGGATTAAAGAAATTGTTCAAGGAACAGTTTGGCATGAGATAGCTCATCACTTTGGTATGAATGAGGAGGAGATACAGGAACGAATTAATAAGAAGAAACCATTTTCTGAAAAAGAGATGATTACTTTTGAACAATTTCAACAATTAGATTTACGTGTGGCTCAAATTTTAAAAGCAGAAAGAATAGAAGAAACAGATAAACTTCTTATTTTGCGCATTGATTTAGGTAAAGAAAAAAGGCAATTAGTTGCCGGTATTGCTAAGGATTATTCTTTGGAAGAATTAGAAGGCAAAAAAATTATCATTGTGGCTAATTTAGAGCCCAAGAAAATAAAAGGTTATGTAAGCCAGGGTATGCTTTTAGCAGTTGATTCCCCACAAGGCCCTGTTTTATTAGTTCCAGAAGGCGAAGTATCATCTGGCAGTAAAGTAAAATAAGATAGAATAAGATAAAAATATGAAAAAACTATATGTTATCAACAGCTTAGGTATAAAAGAGCCTTTTTCATGGAAAAAGATTTGTAATGGCGCTGAACGAGTTGGAGCTCCAAAGGCATTAGCTAAAAAAATTGCCACTACTATTGAGAGGGAAGCATATTCTGGAATAACCACAAAAGAAATTTTTCAACGAGTTGAACAGATTTTATCAAAAGAGTGTCCTCGCGGCAGAATTCGTTTTAGGTTAAAAGAAGCAATGAGGCGTTTAGGTCCCAGCGGTTTTCCATTTGAAAAATATGTCGGAGGGATTTTAATGCAATTAGGTTTTTCCATTAAACTTAATCAATATGTTAAAGGGCAATGTGTTTCTCACGAAATTGATTTTTTAGCAAAAGAGAAAAAATATTTTTTAATTGGAGAATGTAAATATCATAGTTTGCCAGGAGGAAGAGTAGATTTAAAAGTTGGTTTGATTCATTATGCCCGCTTTTTGGATTTAAAAGCAGGTAATTCTTTTAAAAATATTAAATTAAAAAAACTAAAGATACGGCCGATTATTGTAACAAATACTAAATTTACAAGCAAAGTAATTAAATATTGTGAATGCAACGGCGTAGATTTATTAGGATGGAAATATCCAGCAGCAAGGGGATTGGAATATGTTATAGAATCAGAAAGATTTTACCCAATTACTATTCTTCCGTCTTTAACCAATAATTTATTAGAAATATTTTATCAGCAAAAATTAATGTTGGTTCAGGATTTATTAAAGATAGATGTAGTAAAGTTTTCAAAAAAGACAAGAATTCCCGAAAAAAAGATCTCTGCCATCAAAAGAGAGGCAGAGATACTGTTATTGGAAGAAGGATAAATTCTAACACGATAAAAAAATGCTACTGCCCTTTGAAACTAAATAGCAAGCTATTCAATCTCTCTAGACAGTAGCGTTATCATTATAGCAAACATTTAAACCTTGTCAAGTCCAATTGTGGATAACTTAAAATCGTTATAATTATGAAGAAAAAATATATTTTGTGGCTTAAGGAAATAAATATTAAAGATGTTCCTATTGTAGGCGGGAAAAATGCTTCTTTAGGAGAAATGTATTGTCATTTGACAAAATTAGGAATAAATATTCCTAATGGTTTTGCTATTTCTGCCCAGGCATATTTTTATTTCTTAGAAAAAGGAAAAATAAAAAAGAAAATTGAAGAGATTTTATCTAAATTTAATCCGAAAAGCATTAAGAGCCTTCAAGAAACTGGAAAACAAATAAGAAAATTAATTTTAGATACATCCTTACCTAAAGATTTAGAAAAAGGTATTATTGAGAATTATCAAAAACTTTGCACGATGTACAAACAAAATGATTTGGATGTAGCAGTTCGTTCTTCTGCCACAGCTGAGGATTTACCAAGCGCTAGTTTTGCAGGACAACATGAAACCTATCTTAATGTAAGAGGGGAGAAAGAATTACTAAAAGCGGTTAAAAAGAGTTATGCCTCTTTATTTATGGATAGGGCAATAATGTACCGTGAAGAAAAAGGATTTAAGCATATGGATATTGGTCTTTCCACTGGAGTTCAAAGAATGGTGCGTTCTGATTTAGCGTCTTCTGGAGTAATGTTTACTTTAGACACAGAGACAGGATTTTCCAATGTAGTTCTGATTAATTCTATCTTTGGGATTGGGGAAATGATAGTAAAAGGGTTGATTACTCCTGATGAATTTTATGTTTTTAAGCCAACCCTTCGACAATCTCAGGGCAGGCTATATAGGCCAATTATTAGAAAAAATTTAGGGAGAAAGACAAAAAAATATATTTATAACAAAAAAGCTGGGCTTAAGGAGGTTGCGGTTTCTGAAAAAAATCAATTAAAATTTTCTCTTTCTGATGATGAAATTCTTACTTTAGCAAAATGGGGACTTATTATTGAAGAACATTATTCAAAAATTCAAAAGAAATGGATGCCTCAGGATATAGAATGGGCAAAGGATGGAAAAACAGGCGAATTATTCATTATTCAATCTAGGCCAGAAACCGTTCATTCAATAGAAACAAATATTTATAAGGAATATAAAATAAAAACGACAAAAAAGCCTATTTTAAATGGTATTGCTATTGGTAATAAAATAGGCACAGGCAAGGTTCATATTATAAAAAATGCTTCAAAACTTTCTGAATTTAAGGAAGGAGAGATTTTAGTTACTAAAATGACCGATCCTGACTGGACTTCAGTTTTTCCTATGGCTTCAGCTGTAATCACAGATGAAGGCGGTAAAACTTGTCACAGTGCAATAATTTCTAGAGAGTTAGGAGTGCCATGTATTGTAGGAACAGGGAATGCTACAAAAATTCTTAAAAACGGACAAGAAATAACAGTAGATTGTACACAAGGCCTTAATGGAAAGATTTTTGATGGAAAAGTTCCTTTTAAAATTAAAGAATATAATTTTAAAAAATTTCCAAAGATTAAAACTAAGATCATGATTAATATTGGCGCTCCTGAAATAGCTTTTTCAACGTCGTTTCTTCCCAATAACGGGGTGGGATTGGCCAGAGAGGAATTTATTATTGCAGAGAAAATCAGGATTCATCCTCTGGCGCTTTACCACTATAGCAAAATCAAAAATCAAATATTAAAAATAAAAAATAAAGATAAAAAATCAAATATAGTTCAAATTATTAGAAAGATTGATGAGATGACTGTGGAGCACAAGAATAAGAAAGAATATTTTATAAAAGAATTAGCAGAAGGAATTGCTCAGATAGCTGCTGCTTTTTATCCGAAAGAAGTAATTGTGAGATTTTCTGATTTTAAAACCAATGAATATCGTAATCTAATTGGAGGGGAACTTTTTGAACAAGAAGATGAAGCGAATCCAATGCTTGGATTCAGAGGCGCATGCCGTTATATTGATCCACAATTCAAGCCGGCCTTTTTAATGGAATGCGAAGCTATAAAAAGAGCAAAGGAAGTTTTTGGCTTAAGAAATATTACGATAATGGTTCCATTTTGTCGTACTATAAAAGAAGCAAAGCAAGTAAAGGCATTAATTCAAAAATCGGGATTATTAGATGGAAGAAAATCAACAAAATTATATGTAATGTGTGAAATTCCTTCAAATGTAGTATTAATAAATGAATTTTTAGATATTTTTGATGGGATGTCGATTGGTTCCAATGACCTAACTCAACTGGTTTTAGGCATTGATAGAGATAATGCTAAGATAGCTTATATTGGCGATGAAAGAAACGAAGCAGTGAAAAAGATGATTGCAGAAGTAATCAAAGTTTGCAGGAAAAGGAAAAAATATGTTGGAATTTGTGGCCAAGCTCCAAGTGATTTCCCAGAGTTCGCAGAGTTTTTGGCGAAAGAAGGGATAGAAAGTATGTCTTTAAACCCAGATACAGTAATCAAAACAATTTTAGACCTTGGCAAAAATGAGGATTAATGACATTATTCTTAAAATAATCACTGACTCACGAGGGCAAGAAACATTGAAAGCCACAATGAAAAGCGGCAATATTGAAGTGAGTTCCAGTATTCCGCAAGGAAAAAGCAAAGGAGAAAAAGAAACTTCTGTTTTAGAACCGCATACAGCCAGCAGAAAATTCGAAATGATTAAAGGCCAAATTACAGATGTTGAATTTTCTGACTTAAAAGAATTTGATAATTATTTATTAAGAATAGATGGGACAGAGAATAAAAGTAATCTTGGCGGAAATCTAATTTTAGTCTTATCGCAAGTATTTTGCCGATTGATAGCGAAAAAAGAAAACTTAGAACTCTGGCAATATTTAGAAAAACAATTGTCTGTTTCGGCAGAAAAAAAAGTACCATATTTTTTATTTAATTTGATTAATGGAGGCAAACACGCCATTTATGGGCCAAAAATTCAGGAATATATGATTGTTCCTCAAGTTGATAATCCAAAAGTTTCTTTAGAAATTGCCCAGATATTTTTTACTGGACTAAAAGAATATTTTAAGAAAGAAGATAGAGAGAATAAATTTGGTGACGAAGGAGGATTATTAATTTCTGAGGATGATTATGAAAAACCTCTAAAAATTCTTAATCAGATCAAAGAAGAATTAAACTTAGAGGACAAAATAAAGTTTTCATTGGATATTGCGGCGTCTTCTTTTTATGATAAAGAAAAACAAGCGTATTTATTAGAAAAAGATAAAAGTTTTTCAAAAGAAGAATTAAGCAGAATATATAAAAATCTTGTTTCTCAATATGACATTCTCTCTATAGAAGATCCTTTTGAAGAAAATGATTGGGAAAGTTTTCAAAAATTAACTTCTGAAGTAGGAAGTAAGGCCATAATAATTGGAGATGATTTAACAGTAACTAATTCAGGGTTGGTTAAAAAAGCCATTGAGATGAAAGCAATTACCGGAGTAATTATAAAACCTACTCAAATAGGAACTATTTCTGAAACTTTGAAAACAATTGATTTAGCAAATGAATATAATTTAAAAGTCATTGTAAGCCATCGAAGCGCAGAAACCGATGATCATTTTATAAGTGATTTAGCTTGGGCAAGCAAGGCATGGGGGCTGAAAGCCGGCTCTCCCCAACCAGAGGAAAGAATGATAAAATACCAAAGAATGATTCAAATCTCGAAAGAGAAATGATAAATTTATTTGTATAAATTATGCTGGATCCAAATTGTATTTTTTGCAAAATTATTAAAGGAGAAATTCCTTCCAAAAAATATTATGAAGATGATAGCTTTTTAGCTATTTTCGATATTAATCCTATTAGCAAAGGGCATTTAGTAGTATTTTCTAAAAATCATTATACTAATACTGGAGAAATGCCTGAACAAGAATGGCAGAAAATTTGTGTTTTAGCTCGTAATTTGGCAGAAAAACATATAAAAGAAATAAAGGCTGATGGGTATAGTTTTTTAATTAATCAAGGGGAAGCAGCTCAATCAGCTGTTGCTCATCGCCCTCATATTCATATTATTCCTCGTCGTTTTAACGATGGTTTAAAGATAGACCCAAGATAATTATGTGTGGTATTATTGCTTATAAAGGAAAAGAAAACGCTACTTCAATTGTCATAAATGGTTTAAAATATCTGGAATACAGGGGGTATGATTCTTGGGGTATAGTTTGTTTAAATAATCAAAAAGCTCATTTATTAAAAAAGGTTGGAAAGATTGGCGAGTTTCAAGGACTAAATAAACTTTCAAGTTCTTCTGTTGCAATTGGCCATAGTCGCTGGGCAACTCATGGCAAAGTTTCAGTAGCTAATGCTCATCCACATTTTTCCTGCGATAAAAATATTTTTGTTGTTCACAATGGAATTGTTGAAAACTATGAGATTTTGAAAGAAGAATTAATTAAAAAAGGCCATCATTTTGTTTCCCAAACTGATACGGAAGTTATTCCTCATTTAATTGAAGAGTACAGAAAAAATAATAGTTTTGTTGTTGCTTGTGAAAAAACTTTTCGCCGTTTGAAAGGGCTGTTTGCCATTGTAGTTTTAGATAAAAAAACAGGAGAAATTATTGGTACGAGAAAAGGGTCCCCTTTGGTTATGGGAATAGGCGATGGAGGCCTTTTTCTGGCTTCAGATGTGCCAGCTTTTTTGAACAAAACAAACAAGGTTATATTTTTAGATGACGGGGATATGGTGCATATTATTGATGGTGAAACATATCAAATTAAAAATTTATCTTCAAAAAAGATATTAAGAAAAAGAATTAGTACGATTAAATGGACCCAGGAAGAAGCAGAAAAAGGAAAATATCCTCACTTTATGATAAAGGAAATAACAGAAATACCAGAAGCGATAAAAAAAGCCATTTTGCAGGATGAGAAAAAATTAAAATTAATAGCAGATTTAATAAAAAAAAGCTCTAATTTATTTTTTATAGCTTGCGGAACTGCTGGGCATGCTTGTTTAGCTGGCCAATATTTATTTTCATCTGTAGGGAAGAAGACTAATTTTAGTCCTGCCAGTGAATTTAAAAATTTCTTACCAGCATTAGATAAAAAAACCTTATTAATTGCTGTCTCCCAGAGTGGTGAAACTATTGATCTAATAGAAGCAGTAAAAAAAGCCAAAGAAAAAGGAATAAAGGTAGTATCTCTAGTAAATGTCATGGGCTCTACTTTAACGAGAATAAGTGATCATGTTCTGATGATTAATGCTGGTCCGGAAAAATGCGTTTTAGCCACAAAGAGTTATTTATCCCAACTAAGTTTAATTATTTTACTTTTTTATTCTGCTTTTGGCCAGTATAAAAAAGGAGAAAAAGAATTAAAAAAAATAAGCCGACAAATAAACCAGCTATTAGAGAATAAATTATTTATTTCTAAAATTAAAAGATTAGCCAGAAAATTATCTTCAACCAAACATATTTATGTAATTGGGAGAAGTTATAATTATCCAACTACTTTGGAAACCGCATTGAAAATTAAAGAAGGTTGTTATATCCATACTGAAGCTTTTGCAGGAGGGGAATTAAAACACGGAGTGATTGCTTTAATAGAAAAAGGAACACCTTGCATAATTCATTTGTCAAAAGGCGAAGAAGAAGATAATACTTTAATAAATGCAATGGAATTACAAAGTAGGGGCGCTTACATCATTGGAATAGGTTCTGAAAAGAAAAAAGATTTTGATTTTTTTATTGAAGTTCCAGAAGTTGAAGAAATTTTTTCTCTACTAGTAAATATTATTCCAATTCTTCTTTTGAGTTATTATATTGCTTTGGAAAAAGGTATAGATCCAGATAAACCTCGTAATTTAGCAAAAAGCGTTACAGTCAAGTAAATTGTTAAATTGTTACATTGTTTTATTGCTGAGCCCTTGCTACATAGCTCACTGTTCCCGTATTAATAATTAATACATCGCCTTCTTTTATAAAGATTGGAGTGTTAATTTTTAATCCTGTTTCTAAAGTTACAGTTTTTATGGCGCCTGAAACAGTATTACCTTTAATTGCCGGTGGCGCTTCAATAACTTTTAATTCTACTTTTGTTGGAATATTGATATTAACTGGTTTTTCATCAAGAAAGACAATTGAAACTTCGCTTTTTTCTTTTAAAAACTGAATTAAATTTTCTACTTTTTCCAGAGGAAAACTAATTCGTTCCTTACTGTTTTTTAATTGAAAAACAGCTGATTTTCTATCACTGTATAAATAAATAGCAGATTGATATTCTGTTTCTATTTCTTCGAATTTATCTCCAGAACGAAATGTTTTTTGTACGACTTTTCCTGTTTTAAAGTTTTTTAAGTCGGTTCTCATTACCGCTCCCCCTTTTCCTGGCTTATAAAATTCAAAATTAACGATTTGCCAAGGCTCGCCATTAACTTTAATAACCATTCCTTTTTCAAAATCTGAAGTAGGTATCATATTATTGATTTTTGATTAGACTGATGTTATGATATTCTACAATGGATATTTCGTCAAGCATTTTTCTTTTAAGTTTGAAAGGATTAATTTTAGCTGCCGCTCTTGGCGCTTTAATTGGTTTTGAGAGAGAATGGGCTCAGAGAGCAGCAGGATTAAGAACATTTTCTTTAATTAGTTTAGGAGCTGCTTTATTTGTAATGATTTCCCGTTTGAGTTTTATGCAGTATTTAGGAGTATCAAGTTTAGATCCATCACGAACTTTAGGGCAGATTATTGTTGGGGTAGGATTTTTAGGAGCTGGTATTATCATTTTTAGACAAAGGGAAGGAAGAGTTGAGGGATTAACTACTGCTGCAATGATGTGGACAACATCAGCAGTTGGAGCTGCAGTAGGATTAGAATTATATTGGCTGGCAATATTTACCACTATTTTGATTGTTTTGATTAATTTTACTGTTTTGCCGTTTGAAAAACGATTAGAGAAAAAGATTGAAAAAATAAAAGACGGAAAAGGAGAATAATTATTGCCCCCGTAGCTCAACCTGGTAGAGCAGTTGCCTTTTAAGCAATTAATCCGCGTTCAAATCGCGGCGGGGGCACTTCAAATTTGAAATTTTTAATTTTTAAACTCAAAGTCTTGAGTTTGTTTTTTTATTTGCTATTGCTTGAAAATAAATCGTGGTATAATTATTTTAGGAACGATTTTTTTGAAAATGAAATTTTCAAAATAAATTATGATATAATAAATTAGGTCGTTATATATAAATATAAATAATAATAAAAATAATAAAAATAATAAAAAATATGAATAAATTAGATAATTTGTCCAGAGATTTTATTTCTGAAGAACAACGAGACTTTAAATTCAAAATAGGTAAGACATTAGCTTCTTCCCTTTCTGGATTTATAGCCGGAGTAATATTTATTTCAGTTTTTTGGCTGATAATTTTCCACTTTTTAAAAGGATCAATTCAACTTGGGATTTAATATAATCAGAAAATAGTTATAGATGGATTTTCATAAGCATTTAAAATTTTCTATTGTATTTTTAGTTATTTTCGCTTGGGTATTTAGCGGGTTATTTCAGATTTGGAAAAATCCGCCAATTCCTCCGGAAATTAAACAAGCTAAAGCTGCGTCAACAGTTATTTTTCTTACAAATACAAGTTTGACAGAATGGACTGTTCCTGATAATTGGGATTCTGGTGACAATACAATTGAAGTTATTGGTGCTGGTGGAGGTGGGGCAAATGGAAATGTTGCCCAAGCAGGCGTTGGAGGCGGTGGCGGAGCCTCAGGTGCTTATGCAATTGAAACCAATGTTTCACTCACTCCTTCCTCTACAGTAACAATTACAATTGGTATTGGCGGTGGAATAGAAACTACTGGGGGAGATACATATTTTAATGGAGCCAGTTGTGATGTTTCTAATGTTTGTGGAAAAGGTGGTGGAGGGGCTTCAGGACAAAGTGCTGGAACTGCTCAAACTGGTTCAGTTGGAACGCCAGTTTATGATGGGGCAGATGGTGGAAGTGGAGGTCCTGTAGCTGGTAAAGCTGGAGGCGGAGGCGGAGGTGGCGGCGGAGCTGGTGGAATGTATGCTGCTGGAAATGCAGGTGGTAGTTCTATTGATGTTACCGGAGGAGCAGGAGGTCAGGGCGATGGAATATATGGAGGCCCTGGGGGTAGTTCTGATGGTGGCAATGGATCTAATGGAACAGAATGGCAATCAAGTCCTGATTATGGTTCTGGAGGAGGAGGTGGTGGAGGCGCAGGTGGAGCCAATAAATATAACGGAACTAATGGTGGAACAAGTGGTACTTATGGTGCAGGTGGTGCTGGGGGTGGAGGAGCAGGTGGTACAGGCGGGCTCCCTGGATCAGGTACTGCTGGAACACAAGGATTAATCGTGATTACATATGAACCATTAGTTTTAACAGTTAGTACCACGGGTACTCAAACTTTCAATATGACAATTCCTTCATCTGATAATTATGTTGGCGGAGCTTTTACTTTTGTTAGTAGTGGCAGCCAGACAGTCAGTGAGATTGTTATTACTAATACTGGTACTGTAGATGCTGATGCTGATCTTTCAAATGTCAAACTTTTTTACAAAGAAGAAGCAATATGTTCTTCTTCAATACCAGGTGGTGCTACTGATTTTAATTCAACAGGAGTGAGTTTTTCTTCATCAAAAGCAACAGCAACTGGTAGTATGAGTGTTGGTTCTTCTCAGGTTTGTGTTTATGTTCAATTAGATGTTGGATCCGGAGCTTCTTCAGATGAAATCTTGTTAATTCAAATTTCCGATCCTTCAGCAGAGGTAACTGTTTCTACAGGCGTAGTTACACCTAGTACAGCAGTGCTGATTGATGGGACAACTACTTTACAAACCCTCTCTTTAACTGTCAGCACTACTGGCACTCAGACTACTAACATGGATATTCCTTCATCTGATAATTATGTTGGTGGGGCTTTTACTTTTGTTAGTGGCGGCAGTCAAACAGTCAGTGAGATTATTATTTCAGATACTGGTACTGTTAATGCTAATGCAAATATTTCTAATTTAAAAATTTATTACGAACCAGCAGGCACTTGCACTTATGATGGTGGTGAATCACTTTTTAATTCAACTGGAGTGTCTTTTGATGGTTCAGAACAGGCAACTGCAACTGGAACAATGACAGTTCTCACTTCCCAAATCTGCGTTTATGTTGTTTTAGATGTTGGATCCGGAGCTTCTTCAGATGAAACCTTGTTAATTCAAATTTCTGATCCTTCAGCAGAGGTAACTGTTTCTACAGGCGTAGTTACACCTGGTACAGCAGTGCTGATTGATGGGACTACAACTTTGCAAGCGCCACAACCAAATGTCCATATTGATACATCAGGAACACAGAAGGTAACATTGGGAATTCCTTCTACTGATAATTATATTGGCGGTGTTTTTACATTAATTCAGGATGAACCTGGGCTTGGTTCAGTCAATGTTACCCAGATTATTGTAACTGAAACAGGAACCGTAGATGCTGATGCTGATCTTTCGAATATTAAACTTTTTTACAAACAAGAAGCTACTTGTGCTACTTCTTCTATTCCTATTGATGCCACAGCTTTTAACTTAATAGGAGTTGATTTTTCTTTATCAATAGCTACAACAACAGGGACAATGAGTATTGGAGAATCCCAAGTCTGTCTCTATGTCCAATTAGATATTGGTTCAGGAGCTTCATCAAATGAAACCTTGTTAATTCAAATCTCTTCTTCTTCAGATGTTACTGTATCTGAAGGAAGTGTTAGTTTACAATCAATACCTTTAGCAATTTCCGGAACAACAACACTTCAGGCAATCATTTCAATAACAGTTGATCCTTCTACATTTGACTATAAATTATTAGCAGCAGGTGGTTCAGGACGAGCCATTGATTCAGCTGAGGTTCCTAATTCAGGAGATTATGGAATTTTAGTTACGAATACCAGTATTGTTCCAATTGACCTTTTTATTTACGGAAATGATGCAACAGGAGATGAAACTTGGACTCTATCAGCGGGAGCTCTTCAATATACTCATGAATTTATAAAACTTGATGAAACTGGAAATCCAGTAGGGAACTGGACTGCCTTGGATTATTCTGCAAACCAAAAAGCTTTAGATACTAATGTTGGAGCATCAACTGGCACCATGGAATTTGATTTACAAATCACTACACCCAATTCTTCACAGATTGGAACCATAGTCAGCGTTCCAGTAATGGTGCTTGCAGCTGAAGCAGATTGGTATAATGACAATTGGATATATAGGACTAAAATAACAATTCTTTCTTCTAAAGTAGATGCCGATTTAGAAAATTATCCTGTATATGTAGATTTATCTGATTTGCCAGCAGGATTCCATACAAATGTTAACCAGACAGATGGAAGAGATATTCGTGTTACGACATATAATGGTACATCAGAAGTTCCAAGAGAGGTTGTTTTTTATGATGCCGCAACTGATACTGGAGAGTTACATTTTAAAGGGAATGTAGATGGCGATACAAATACTGATTTCTATATTTATTATGGAAATAGTGTAGCAAGCGATTATGCAGTAGATCATACTTTCGGTAGAAATAATGTTTGGGGTACAAACTACAAAGCTGTATATCATATGGGGGATTTAACAACTTCTACTATTTCTGATAGCACAGGTGTGAATAATGGGACTAAAAAAGCAGCAAATGAACCTGTAGAAACAGATGCTAAAATAGCCAAAGGGCAAAGTTTTGACGGCGCGGATGATTATGTGGATGCTCCTATTCCCAACCTAATTGATTATACTTATGAAGCATGGTTTTATACTCGAAGTTTTGTTAATGGTAATGCTAATGATGGTACGGGCACTTATTTTGTAGATAGACAAATTGGAGACAACCCATTGGCTTCTCCGAAGGCTATCAGTGGAAATTTCGCACACCAGTATAGAGATAATGCTGGTGCAGGTCTTGAAGCAGTTCAAGGTGGCGCAATTCAGCTAGATACTTGGCAACATGTTGTTTGGGGAAGGAATGGAGGAACAGAGTTTTTCATTTATGTCAATACTATCAAAAATAGCATTGCTGATACTCTTGGTGCTTTAACTCCCGATTCACCAAGAATTGGAGCACATCAAAGTTTAGCAATTTTTTTCAACGGTCTCATCGATGAAATCCGTATATCCAATCTTGCCCGTTCTTCAACATGGATTTCTACTGAATACAACAACCAAAGTTCTCCTTCAACTTTCTATTCTGTTGGAATTTAAGAATAATTTTTTATCACTAATGGTCTTATCCTTCGCCTTGATGCTGATTCTATTGAAGGGCTAAACGACAATGATTTAATTGCCCAATGGAATGATTTGTCTGGAGAGGGAAATCATGCTACACAAGCAACAGAATCATACAGGCCTCTTTATAAAATAAATGGATTAAATGGAAAGCCAGTAGTGAGGTTTGGTGGCAGTGACGATTATCTTAGTCTACCTACTTCACCATTAAATACAGCATTTAATAATGAAGCTGGTTTTACTATATTTATGATGTTGGCGCCAATAAAGCATCTTTAAGATTTGACGGATCAGAAGATGCAAGCACAAGTACAGCAACGCAAGTAGAATGTTATCAATCTGTAAGTTTGGGAAGAGATTCAAGAAGTCAAGATTATTTGACAGGTGACATTACTGAAGTTCTTATTTATAATCGCGCCTTATCGATTGGAGAGAGAGAATCAGTAGAACAATATCTTGGTGAAAAATGGTTGGGATGGTAAGAAGTGTGGATAAATTATTATTTGCTTGACATAAAAAAATTTGTTATTATTAAAATAGTAAATAAAACAGGTCGAGCCGTTAGAATTTTTAAAAAATCATGACGGTAAATTTAAAATTAAATTATAAATATGAGAAACATGAGAAATATATTAGTTATAGCTTTTATTTTAGCAATTATTGGTGTGACCATAGGAGTAGTAAGTAATGCATCTGAGGAAGATACAGTGACCGCAACAGTTGAAATAGGAGATATTTCTGTTACAATAACTCCTACATCGTTTGATTACTATTCAATGCCTTATAGTGCGACAAGCACATCTTATTCTCTGCTAGGAGTAGGTGGTGAACAACCAGGTAGTGGCCATAATATAGCAGCTTTGGTTGGAGCAGTAGAAACAGATTTGGATATTAAGGCTTCAGGTACAGCAGATTGGACTTTAGATGCTACAATTGGCGCAGATACATATGTTCATAAATTTGGTCTTGCAGATGGTGAAACAACTGAACCAGGTTCATATGCCGCTTTAACAGATACTTATGTACCATTGACTACAGCCGTCACATCTTCAACTAGTATTTATTTTGGTTTAGAAATTCAGGTGCCTGCTAGTGGAACAACAACTCAACAAAGTGCTCCAGTTTATGTTCTTGCATCTTGGACAGAATAATTTGATAAAAATTTATTTATATAGAATAATTATGAAGAATGTATATATTCTGTTTGCATTGATATTGATAATTTTAGTTTTGCCTTTAATGTCTTTTGCTAAGATTGGAGTAGGAGTGGGAACTGGAAAAATACAAATGGATCAACCTTTAAAACCAGGTTCTATTTATGATATTCCTCCGGTTACGGTTTTTAATACAGGAGACGAGCCTTCATCATATAAAATCATAATTGAAAAAAGATCAGACATTCCCCAGATGTTTCCAGAACAAGAATGGTTTGTTTTTGAACCGAATAAATTTTATTTAGAACCAGGAGAAAGCCAATTAGTGCAAATTAAAATAGTTTTGCCAGTTAGGGGAGTCAAGCCAGGAGATTATTTTGCCTTTTTAAGTGCTTCTCCTATTCAAGACATTGAAACAGGAAAAACTTCAATTGGTGTTGCGGCAGCGACAAAACTTTATTTTACAGTGATACCGGCTAATATTTTTCAGGGAATATATTATAGGTTTATCAGTTTGTATTCTAAATATCATCCGTGGGATACAATAATTTTGGTAATGATTTTTGTAGCAACATTAATTACTATTTTCAAAAAGAAATTTAAAATTCAGATTGCGAAAAAATAATTAATAAAAATTTTGTTAATTAAGTAAGAGATGAATGTACCAATTATTATACAAAAATCTTATTTTTTTGGTGATTTTTGCCCTTGTATTTAGTTGGGTACATTTTATATTTGCCGGAACACTTAGGTTAGATATTGAAACAACAATTAGAATTTCAATTTGCGGTAATAATATTATAGATGGGGAGGAAGTTTGTGATGGTGATGACTTAGCAGGAGAAACTTGCCAAAGTCGGGGTTATCAGTCAGGAAACTTAGATTGTAATGATTCCTGTGATGAATTTGATGTTTCAGGATGTTATACTCCTCCGGCGCCTCCACCACCTTTTGGAGGAGGGGGTGGTTATACTGCTCCAGCTGAGACAAAAGTGAATTTTACTGGTAAAGCTTATCCTAAAAGTACCGTAACTTTATTAAAAGATGCTCAAATAGTTGCTACTACTGTTGCTGGTACAGATGCTACTTTTACAATGAGCTTAACTGGTCTTTCTGCTGGAAATTATATTTTTTCTGTTTATAGCGAGGACAATAAAGGAAATAGGTCCTCGCTTTTAACTTTTCCTGTAGGAGTTACTTTTGGTGTTGTGACAAATGTTTCTGGGATTTTTATTGCTCCGACAATAGATGTTGATAAAGAAGAAGTAAGAAGGGGTGAAAATATTGCTATCTTTGGTCAATCTTTGCCTGTGGCAAATATAACAATTCAAATATCTTCTGAACAAGAAATTTTTGTTAGTACTGTTTCTGATTCAGGAGGCGTATACTTGTATAATTTTGGAACAGAAGTTCTTGATTATGGAAATCATTTTACCAAATCAAAGTCAGCAAAAGATCAAGAAATTAGCTCTTTTAGCCAAGCTATAGGTTTTTTAGTAGGAACAAAAACAGTTTTAAAAGAAGTTATAAAAATACCAGAAAAAGGGGATTTAAATGATGATAAAAAGGTAAATCTTATTGATTTTTCGATTCTTGCTTATTGGTATCAAAGACCGTCGCCATTAGCAAAAGTCGATTTAAATAATGATGGGAAGATAAATTTAATAGATTTTAGTATAATGGCGTATTATTGGACCGGGTAGTGGAAATTCAAAAATTAAAATGCAAAAGTCAAAATTACAATTAAGATTTCAAAAACTTGTTATAGTAATTGTTGTTGGGTTTATGGTGTCTGCGTCTTGGGCGCAAGCAGCATCATTTTATTTTGAACCTGGAGCTCAAGAAGTTGGCGTTGGTCAGGTTATTTTAGTTAATTTTTTTATTGACACTCAGGGAGAAAAAATAAATGCTTTGGAAGGAATTATAAAACTTCCAACAGATCTTTTAGAAGTTCAAAGATTAAGCGACGGGAATACGATTATTAACTTTTGGGCTGAAAAACCGATTTTTGATGAAGAAAATAATCAGATAAGATTTTCTGGAATAATACCTGGTGGTTTCTCAGAAAAAAGCGGGCTTATATTCAGCGCTACTTTTTTTGCCCGAGAACAAGGTGAAGGAAAATTAGAAGTTCAGGAAGCAAAAGTTCTTTTAAATGATGGAAAAGGAACAGCAGTTAATGTTTTAATTTCTCCTTTAGAGATTATTGTTAGCAATCAAGCTCTGCCTTTTTCGATAGAAGTAAAAGAAGATTTAGAGCCACCAGAAGCATTTATGCCGGAAATTGCTAATGATTCTAATATGTTTGAAGGTAAATGGTTTTTGGCTTTTGCGACTCAAGATAAAGGTTCTGGAATTGCGGATTACGAGATTTACGAGACAACGCGAAAAAAAGAAACTACACGGATTGACGCGAATCATTGGGTTAAAGCGAGAAGCCCTTATATTTTAAAAGACCAGAATTTACAGAGCTATATTTATGTGAAGGCAGTTGATAATGATGGCAATGAAAGAATTGCAATAGTTAAGCCACGTTATCCAATGAAGTGGTATGAAATATGGGAAAATTGGGTTATACTAATAATGGTTGTGATTTTTCTTTTGTTATTTATAAGCAGATTGTCGCGGATAAGAAGTAAAGGAGAGTGGAAAAAGCAATAGATTTATGACCAAGTTTACCAAAAATACAATTAAATTCTGTGTTGTTTTGTTTGTTATTAGTGTTTTTCTGCTTTTAAGCGAAGTGGCTAATGCAGCTAGCCTATATTTTTCTCCTTCTTCTGGTTCTTATTCTATTGGTCAAACTCTTAATGTTTCTATTTATGTTTCAAGCTCTGATCAGGCAATTAATGCAGCCTCAGGAATTATTTCTTTTCCTCAAGACAAGATGCAGGTTGTATCACTTTCAAAGACTGGCTCTGTAATTAGCCTTTGGGTTCAAGAGCCGTCTTTTTCTAATATTAGCGGGACAATCAATTTTGAAGGCATTATATTAAATCCTGGGTTTATCGGAAATAATGGTAAGATTATTGATATTATTTTTAAATCAAAGGCGTCAGGAATTACACCGTTAAGGTTTTTTTCAGCGTCAGTTTTAGCTAATGATGGAAAAGGAACAAACATTTTAATAAGTTCAGGAAACGCCAGTTATAATATTATAGCAACTGTAACTACAACAACATCGCCAAAAGCGCCAGTTGATAATTCAAGGACGCCAAACTCTCCAGTCGTTTTTTCTGAAACTCATCCCGATCCTGAAAAATGGTATAGTGCTTCAACAGCTAAATTTTCTTGGACTTTAACTGATGATATTACTGACACCCGTCTTATTATTAGTAAAAATGCTAATTCTTTTCCCACTGTATTATATACTCCTGCTATTTCTTCAAAAACAGTAACAAATTTAGGGGAAGGTATTTGGTATTTTTATGTACAGCTTAAAAATAAATATGGATGGGGTGATGTTGCTCGTTTTCGTTTGCAGATTGATAATACTCCGCCAGGACCTTTGGATATTAAAATAGATAATGAGGGAAATTCTGCTAATCCCCAGCCAATATTTTGGTTTAAAGCTGATGATTCTTTTTCTGGAATTGATTTTTATAATGTAGAAATCGGTAAGGCAGGAGAGACTTATAATCTTCAGATATCTCCTGATGAAATGAGTGAGGGATTTTATCGCATCCCTCCTTGTGCGCCAGGCACATATCCAGTGACAATAAAAGCTGTGGATAAGGTAGGAAAATATAGCTCGGCAACAAGTGAGTTAATTATAGAACCATTAGTCAACACTGAGAGCCCAGAGCAATTACCTATACAGAATCCTTTAAAAGGGACACAATTGGCTTATATTGGTAGTTTTATTATTGACCATTTTAATGCCTTTATTATTATTTTTATCATTACTTTTTTGGGATTAATTCTTTTAGGAATAATATTTTGGTTGTATCGTTTTAGGACCAAATTATTAGAAGAAGGATTAAAAGAAGAAACCAAAAAAACTGAGAAAGTTCTTTATCAAGCTTTTGATAGTTTAAGAAAAGAAGTTACTAGGCAAGTAGCCAGACTGGATGGTAATGATATTTTGTCAGAAAGAGAGGGAGAGATTAATGAGGAATTAAAGAAAGCAATTAGGAACTCAGAGCAACTCATTAATAAGAAGCTTAAACATATTAAAGAAAAGATTAACGGAGTTAAATAGTTGTATTAAATTAAAATTTTTGATAGGATTGTAAAGAATTAGGAAATGAATTATAAAAAGTTATTAATTATTATAAGTATTTTTATAGCCACCATTTTGCTGGGGGTTTTTATTTATCCTGATGGATTAGAAGAAAGGGGGATTAAACTTCCAAGTTTTTTTGACAGGCCTTTTAGTTTTGGATTGGATGTTTCCGGGGGAACACTTTTGCTTTATGAAGCTGATTTAAATAATATTGAAGTTTCTGATTATGCTTCGGCAATGGATGGTTTAAGGGATGTAATAGAAAGGCGTATAAATTATTCAGGAGTAAGAGAACCACGTGTGCAAATCAATAAAAGCGGAGAAAAGTGGCGTTTGATAGTGGAATTAGCTGGAATTAAAGATATTACAGAAGCAATTAAAATGATTGGAGAAACTCCTTATTTAGAATTTAAAGAAATTCGTACAGAAGAAGAATCAAAAAATATTTTGTCTTTACAAGCAGAAGAAGCTGAGAAAGAAAATCCTGATGAAAGTATTTTGCAAATAGACCCTTATTTTAAACAGACATCTTTAACAGGAAAGTATTTGAAGAGGGCAGAATTGGGTTTTGAACAAAACACTTCTTTACCAGTAGTCAATCTTCAATTTAATGATGAAGGTACAAAGATTTTTGCCGCTTTGACAAAAAAGAATGTTGGACAACCATTAGCAATTTATTTAGATGGTTATCCTATTAGTGTTCCTGTGGTGCGAGAAGAAATTCCTTCAGGCAGAGCGCAGATTTCCGGGAAATTTACTTTGCCAGAAGCAAAAGAATTAGTAACGAGATTAAATCAAGGCGCTTTGCCTGTTCCAATTAATTTAATTTCCCAGCAATCTGTTGGCGCTGTTTTAGGTGAAGAATCAATTCAAAAGATTACCATAGCAGCTCTTTGGGGGTTTGCCTTGGTTCTTATTTTTATGATTGTTTTTTATCGCGTACCTGGATTTTTGGCTTCAATTTCTTTAATAATTTATGTTATTTTGGTTATGAGTATTTTTAAAGCTCTGCCGGTGACTCTTACTTTGGCTGGCATTACTGGATTTATTCTTTCTATTGGCATGGCTGTAGATGCGAATATTTTGATTTTTGAACATGCTAAAGAGGAAATTAAAAAAAATAAACCAATAAGAATTTCAATGGAAGACGGTTTCCAAAGATCATGGCCGGCTATTAGGGACTCTAATATTGCGACAATAATTTCTGCTGTAATTCTTTATTATTTTACATCAAGTATGATAAGAGGGTTTTCTGTTACATTGGCAATTGGAGTAGGAGTGAGTATAATTACTGCTTTGTATATTACAAAAATATTTTTACAGGCGCTCACGACAAACAAATAACAAATATTGTTAATTAATATTTAGTATGGATTTTATTAATAGACGGAAAATTTTTTATAGTTTTTCAATAGCAATGATTGCTGGTTCTATTTTATGCCTTTCGATTTTTGGGTTTAATTTGGGAATTGATTTTACTGGTGGAAGCCTTTGGGAAATAACATCCTTAAATATAAAAAATAATACGATTAAAATTGTAGATTATTTAGAAGATGAAGGATTAGGGCAAATCAATGTTCAAACTACAAATGAAAATAGTTTAATACTGCGTTTTTCTAATATTTCTGAAGAAAGACACGTTCAATTATTCGGAAAATTACAAGAAATAATTCCTTCAATTCAAGAGAGAAAATTTGAATCTATTGGTCCTTCTATTGGTCAAGAATTAAAATTTAAATCTATTTGGGCAGTTTTCTTAGTTTTTTTTGGAATTTTAGCATATCTTTCTTATGCTTTTCGCCATTCTTCATTCCGCGTTCCATCTTATCGTTATGGAATTTTAGCAGTTTTAGTATTGATGCATGATGTAGTGTTTATCATTGGTTTATTTTCTTTATTGGGGAAACTAAGTGGATGGGAAGTAAATTCTGATTTTTTGGTGGCTTTATTGGTCGTTGCCGGTTATTCTGTTCATGACACTATTGTGGTTTTTGATAGAGTTAGGGAGAATATACGATTAAAAACAAAAGAAGGATTAACGCAGATTATTAATTTAAGCATCAATCAAACACTTTTGAGGTCTTTAAATACGTCTCTTACTACGGTTTTTCCTTTAATAGCTTTATATTTTTTAGGTCCTGTTTCTATTAAAATATTGGTAATAGCAATGATTAGCGGTGTTATAATAGGTACTTATTCTTCAATTTGTCTTGCGGCTCCATTATTATATGATTGGGCAGTAAAACGAGGTTGACTTTTTCTTTATTTCTTGCTTTAATTAATAATAATATCAATATGATGAATAATTTTAATTTAAATAAAGAGAGCCCATACCAATTGGCCCTTAAAATCATTGCTATTTTACCTCCTCGCACGCAGGATATTGTCAAGAAAAGATTTGGTTTAGATAATAATAATCCTAAAACATTAGAAGCAGTTGGTCAGGATTATCAAGTTACGAGGGAAAGAATTAGGCAAATTATAGAGGTAGCTCTAAAAACTATTAAAAAACAGCCAGTTTTAAAGATGGCTGATGTTTTTATGAAACAAGCAGAACAGATTTTGAAAGAAAGTAATGGGGTGGAGGAAAACGAAGAATTTCTTAAAAAGATAGATAAACAGTTTAAAGAATCAAAAGGAAATTTGTCGGCGATCAGGTTTTTACTGGCGCTAAATTCTGATTTTGCATTTGAAGAAGAAAATAATTTATACAATAATTTTTGGCATTTTTCCAGGATTTCCAAAGACAAAATTTATAAAAATATTAAAAGCATAGAAGGGCTTTTTAAGAAAAAACGATCAACTTATTTGATGGATGAAATATTAACTTTAGTTAAAAACAATATTTTCCCAAATGTTAATAGGGAAGAATTAAAGGCATATTTAGAAATATCCAAGAAGGTTGGTATGAATCCTTTTGGCGAGTATGGCTTATTTGATTGGATAGAAATAGATCCATCTGGCGCTCGCGATAGAGCGTATTTAATAATGAAGCATTCTAAAAAGCCATTACATTTTTCTGATATCACAGAACGTCTTAATGAAAGTAATGAAATAATTATTCCAGCATCTGTAGCCTCTCATTCTTGGCAGAAGAAAGTATGTATTCAAACAGTGCATAATGAACTAATTCGTGATCCCCGCTTTGTTCTTATTGGAAGGGGAATTTATGCCTTGGGAGAATGGGGCTATAAACCCGGAAAAATAGTCAATGTTATTAAAGATATTTTAAAAGAAGCGGGAAAGCCGTTAAAACAAGAAACAATCATCAAAGAAGTTAAAAAACGCAGAATGGCTAAAGATAACACTATTATTTTAAATCTTCATAGCAAGAAATATTTTAAAAAATTACCGAATAAATATTATAGCTTAGTTAGGTCCTATAAAATATTAGAGGTTTAATGTTAGTAGAGATTATTCGTGAATTTTGGTGGTTATTAGCCCTTATTATTTTGGGGGAATTTTTTATTAATTTAAATAAAAAGTACAAAGAGAAAAAAGAAAAAGAAAAAGAAGAAATAAAAGATTGGATTACTTTACAAGTCAAAATTAATAGGGAAATTTTACAAACCCCTAAAGCAATTGAGCAAGTATTCAATGGCTTTCATGTTATAGAAAAAGGCCATATTTGTTTAGGGCTGGTTGGAATGAAGAGAGAGCTATATTTTATTATTCGCGCTCCTAAAGGATATAAAAATTTAGTAGAATCACAATTTTACGCGCAATATCCAGAAATAGAAATTAAAGAAATTGATGATTATCTTCTGCGTCTCCCGGCTCATTTGCCAAATAAGGACTTTGATCTATGGGGAACTGAAATTGTTTTAGAAAAAGAAAATTATTATCCTATTAAAACTTATTCTTATTTTGAAGAATTAAAAGAAGAAAAAAGGATTGATCCAATATCAAGTTTTGCAGAAAGTATTGCCAAACTTCAAAAATCCGAATGGTTTATTTTAGAAATTCTTATTAGGCCTCTTTCTGATAAAGATGAGGAAAAATTTATAAATGAAGGAAAGAAACAAATTGATAGTATGTTAGGCAAAAAAGAAGAAAAAAAAATTACTTGGCAAGATTGGATTGGCGCTTTTTTTAAAAATCTTTTAGTAGGATTAGTTGAACCCCCAGTTTGGCCCACAAAAGAAGAAAAGAAAAATGGATCATCTCCAGTCATTTCATCTGGAGCAAAGGATATAATTAAATCAATTGAAAACAAAATAAGCCGATTATCATTTAACACAAGCGTAAGATTGGTTTATATTTCTCCAAAAATCATATTTGATGAATCTAATGTTTCGGCTTTTATGGCATTTTTGAAACAGTTTAATTCAAAAAACCTGAATGGTTTTAAAATTAACAAAAAGGTTTCTACAATTCTTAAAACCAGATTTTTACAGAATAGAAGATTGTTTTTAAAAAAGATGGATTTTTATCAGAGTTGTTTGAAACGGAAACCAGCGAAAGATACTATGATTTTGAATACAGAAGAATTAGCGACTATTTATCATTTCCCTGCATTAAAAGTTGTAACCCCTACATTAACAAGAGTTTTGAGCAAGAAAGGAGAACCGCCAGCAGGGTTGCCAGTGGAGTAAATTTAAAAATTTGTGAGTTATGGGCGATATAAATTATATTGGAATAACAAATTTTAGGGACGAATTTCAGCGATTTGGAATTAAAACTGACGATAGGCGTCGGCATATGTATTTTGTTGGAAAGAGTGGAGTAGGTAAGACTACAATGATGGAGAATATGATTATTCAGGATATTAATAATGACAAAGGCGTATGTGTTATTGATCCTCACGGAGAATTGGTAAATAGAATTCTTTACTTTATTCCTGAAAACAGAATAAAAGATGTAATTTATTTTAATCCAGGAGATGTTCAATGGCCGATTGCTTTTAATGTTATTGAAGAAGTTCCAGTAGAGTATCGGCATTTGGTTGTAGCGGGTTTAATGGGTGTTTTTAAAAAAATCTGGCCAGACGTATGGTCTGCCAGAATGGAATATATTTTAAATAATGCTTTATTGGCTCTTTTAGAATATCCTGGCGCAACGTTGTTAGCTGTGAACAGACTGCTTTCTGACGAAGATTTTCGTAAAGCAGTAATGGAAAAGGTAACAGATCCCATAGTCAGATCTTTTTGGGAGAGAGAGTTTGCCCGTTATAATGTTCGTTTTGCGACGGAAGCAATTGCCCCAATTCAAAACAAAGTTGGACAATTTATCTCTAACCCCTTAATTAGAAATATTATTGGACAGAAGGAATCAAAGATTGATATCAGGCAAATAATGGATGAAGGTAAAATTCTTTTAGCTAATTTATCAAAAGGCATGGTTGGGGAAGATAATTCCAGTCTCTTGGGGGCTCTCTTGGTTACGAAAATACAATTAGCGGCAATGAGCCGAATAGATGTTCCTGAAGAGCAAAGGAAAGACTTTTATTTATACGTAGATGAGTTTCAGAATTTTTCCACCGAATCATTCGCTTCTATTTTTGCCGAAGCGAGAAAATATCGTTTAAATTTAGCTTTAGCTCATCAATATATAGCCCAGCTTAATGAGAAGGTTAAAGATTCTATTTTTGGAAATATAGGAACTTTAGTTTCTTTTAGATTGGGTCCTGAGGACGCAGAATTACTGGAAAAATATTTTGCTCCAGAGTTTAATCAAGAAAATTTAATTAATCTTCCAAATTATAATTTTTATATAAAATTAATGATTGATGGTGTTTTATCCAAGAGTTTTTCAGCAATGAACATACCACCCTCCAGTTTGCCAGAGCACTCATTTATACAAGAAATAATTCAATATTCACGCGAGCATTATGCTGCCTTGCGTCAAGAAGTTGAAAAGAAAATTGCGCATTGGGGGTTATTGGATTTTTCGCCAAGTTTCAAAACAGGAGATATTAGAAGTAGAAAAGTTGGAATTAAAGAAGGTTGGGAAGCAGTATGTTCTCAGTGTGGAAAAAAGATTTTTGTGCCTTTTCAGCCTGATCCTGCCAGGCCTGTTTATTGCGATGAATGCTTTAAAGAAATACGAAGGCAGAGAGGAAAAGATTCAATACATGCAAATTCTGTTAAAGATTATCAGCCTAAAATTAAGCCAAAGAAAGAAGAGATGAAACAAATAATTAAAAATATTTTCCGTAAGGATACTTAATTAAAAAATGAAAAAAACGATTGCAATTGTTTGCGGGGGAAAAAGCGGAGAGCATGAGGTGTCTTTGCGTTCTGCCTTTTATGTTTTCAATAATATAGATAAAAAAAAGTATCGAGTAGTAATTATAGCAATTGATAAAAAAGGAAGATGGTATTTTAGTTGCAATTTTAAAGATATTGTTAATACTATTGGTCAGTTATGGAAATTAAAATCCGGATTAGATGAAATTGTTCTTTTAAAATCCAAAAAATGTAGTTATGTATTCAGTTTAAAACAAAAGAAAAATTTAATTGGAATAGATATATTTTTTCCATTGATTCATGGCACTTATGGAGAAGATGGTTGCTTGCAGGGGTTTTTTGAACTTTTAGATATTCCTTATGTAGGGGCAGATGTTATAGGCTCGGCAATAGCAATGGATAAAGAAATAACAAAAAGATTATTAATGCTTGAAAAGATACCTGTGACAAAATTTATTATTATTAAAAAAGAAGACAAATTAGCAGAGAGAAAAAGGAAAATTAATCAAGCTATAAAAGAATTTCATTTCCCTCTTTTTATTAAGCCGGTTTGTTTAGGTTCTTCAGTGGGAGTATCCAAGGTTTTTAGCAAAAAAGAAATTAATCAAGCCATTGATGAAGCATTCCAATACGATAACAGAATTATGATTGAAAAATTTGTAAAAGGAAGAGAAATTGAATGTTCAGTATTAGGAAATTCTGATCCAAAAGCTTCTTTACCGGGTGAAATCAGATCTCGTTCTTTTTATTCCTATGAGGCAAAATATTTAGATTCTGAAGAAGCAAAACTATTAATTCCCGCTCCTTTATCAAAAAAAATGATTAAAGAAGTGCAAAAATTAAGCATTAAAGTATTTCAAGCATTAAAATTACAAGGTATGGCGCGAATAGATTCTTTCTTAAAGCCAAATGGGCAATTAATAGTTAATGAAGCAAATACCATTCCAGGATTTACTCAAATTAGTATGTATCCCAAATTATGGCAAATTTCAGGGATAAAATATTCAAAACTACTTGATAAATTAATTCAATTGGCGATTGAGAATTTTAACAATAAAAATAAATTAAAGAGAAATTATCAATGAAACTTTCTTTTAAAAGATTACTGAAAAGCATATTTAATGCCTTTCAAGGAATAAAATACGCATTTTCGCAACAAAATTTTTTCTTAATGCTTCTCATGGCAATTGGAACATTAATTTTCTCATTTTGGCTGCGAATTTCTTATTTTGAATGGCTTGTAATGATTTTTCTTATTGGTTTTATTCTCAGTTTGGAAATGTTAAATACTGTCCTTGAAAGAACATTAGATTTTTTAGAACCATATATTTCTGATAAAGTAAAAGTAATTAAAGATTTAATCGCAGGAGCAGTTTTTATAGCTTGTTTGACGGCGATTATCTTAGGATTTATAATTTTTCTTCCTAAAATACTAATAAAAATATATGCTATCTTCTTCTGAGGAAATAAAAAATAAGTTAGATATAAAAGAGGTAATTGGTCAGTATTTGAAGTTACAGAAAGCTGGAGCTAATTATAGAGCTCTTTGCCCTTTTCATAAAGAAAAAACTCCTTCATTTTTTGTTTCTCCATCTCGTCAGATTTGGCATTGCTTCGGTTGCGGAGCCGGGGGAGATATTTTTTCTTTTATAATGAAAATAGAAAACATTGAATTTAAGGAAGCTTTAAAAATATTAGCTCAAAAAGCGGGAGTAAAATTAGCCTATGAAAATCCTCAAGTTCGTTCTCAAAAACAAAGGTTGATTGATATTAATAAAGAAGCTGTTGAGTTTTTTGAAGGGAATCTTTGGAAAAAGAAAGATGTAATAGATTATCTTTTAAAAAGAGGGTTGGAAGAAGAAACAATAAAAGAATTTCATCTTGGTTGGGCCTCTGATGAATGGCGACCTCTTAGCGATTTCCTTATAAAAAAAGGTTTTAAGCGAGAAGACATTGTGGATAGCGGTTTAGCTATTTCTAAAGACACAGAAATATACGATCGTTTTCGTTCACGAATTATGTTTCCCATAGAAGATTCTTCCCAGAATATAGTTGGTTTTACTGGAAGAATTTTTCAAGGCAAAACTCCTTTGAAAACAATTAGGGATATAGAAAAAATAGGCAAATATGTTAATAGCCCGCAAACTTTAATTTTTGATAAAAGTAAAATTCTTTATGGATTATCTAAAAGCAAAACTTATCTTCATTCTGAAGAAAATACTTTATTAGTAGAAGGCCAAACGGATTTTTTAGCTGCCTGGCAATCAGGTATAAAAAATATAGTAGCCACTTCGGGAACAGCTTTAACTGCTTATCAACTAAAGATTCTAAAAAGGTATAATAATACTTTAGTTTTAGGTTTTGATATGGATGAAGCAGGAGAAAAAGCGGCTGAAAGGAGCATAGAATTAGCTTTGTCTAAAGAATTTAATGTAAAAATTCTGAGGTTGCCTCAAGGAAAAGATTTAGCTGATTATCTTATTAATAAAGAAAACAAAGAAAACATTAAAGATTTAACAAATCGAGCCGAGGCGATAATGGATTTTTATTTTACCAGAGCCAAAAATGCAGGTGATAAAACAAATATTGATGGTAAAAAAGCTATAGCTTCTTATTTTCTTCCTAAAATTAAAAAACTTAATAATGTTTTAGATAGGTCTTTTTGGATAAATAAGCTTTCGCGTTTTGTAAATATTCCCGAGCAAGCCCTTGAAGACGAATTAAACAGGCTGTCAAAAGAAGTGGATAAAGAAAATATTACCGATGAGAATGAATCTCTTTATCAATTTCCCGCTTCCCAATTGCGATCACGAATAGACGGCATAGCTGAAAGGATAATTTCTTTTTTAATAAAAATGCCTTCATTAAAAAAAGAGGTTTCTGGATATGAAGAATATTTTCCCGAGAATTTTCAAAAGATTTTTGAAGTTATCAAAAATATTTCTTCTGAAAAAGATTTGAGTACTGAAAATTTAAAGAAAGTAAATTTACCGGAAAACTTAATTAATCAAATCAATCAATTAGCTTTGAGAGCTGATTATGAAACAGAATTACTGGAAAGATTTAAGGTTTCCCTTGATGAGGAATTTAAGAAAGAATTAAAAGAATTAAAGAAGGAGCGTATTAAGAAAAGATTAGAGCAGATAGAAAAAGAAATTCAGGTTGCGGAAAGAAACAAAGATAAAAAAATACTAAAGGATTTAATAACAAAATTCAACGAATTATCAAAAAAATTATTAAATTAATATGTAATATGAAGCAAATTAAAATGAAAAAACAAAAGAAGACAAAAAAGATAAAAATTGTAAGGAAAGTAAGGAAAGTAAGGAAAGTAAAGAAAGTAAAGAAAGTAAAGAAAGTAAAGAAAGTAAAGAAAGTAAAGACCAATAATAAAAAGAAAGCAAAAAAATCAAAGAAAATTAAGAATGTTAAAATTGTTAAAAAGATAAAGAGTGTTAAAAGCAAGAGAAAACAACCAAAAAAAGAGAAAATACAAGAAAAGATGGAAATATTAATTGAAAGGGGCAAGTCGAGGGGCTTTATTACTCAAGACGAGATTTTAAAATATTTTCCACGCATTGAAGCAGACATTAATCTTTTGGAAAAACTTTATGATTCATTAGCCGAAGTTAATATTGAAGTAGTAGAAAGCGGAGATTTATTAATACCAAAAAAAGAAGTTTCTGATAAAGAATTAAAAGATGCCGTAAAGGTTCCAAGTTCCAGGGTGTTATCTGGGGCAGTTCAGTCGTATCTTAGGGAGATAGGAAAAGTTTCTCTCTTAACCACTGAGGAAGAAAGGGAATTAGCAAAAAAAGTGGATAGTGGAGATGAACAAGCGAGACGGAAGATGATTGAAGCTAATCTTCGTTTAGTAGTTTCAATTGCCAAACGTTATATCGGCCGAAGCAGAAATTTGGGCTTATTAGATTTGATTCAGGAAGGCAATATTGGGCTTTCAAAAGCGGTTGATAAATTTGATTACAAGAGGGGTTTTAAATTCTCCACCTACGCCACTTGGTGGATTAGACAAGCGATTACACGGGCTTTAGCTGACCAAGGGCGGACAATTCGTATTCCTGTACATATGGTTGAAATAATCACTAAATATTTAAAAACAAGGAGAACATTAGCTCAAGAATTAGGAAGGGATCCTTTGCCGGAAGAAATAGCTTCTGAAATGGGAAAAGAAGTTGAAGAAATTCTTTACCTTATGAAAATCTCTCAAGGCACTTCATCATTAAACCAACCGGTAGGGGATGAAGAGGGTGGCAGTCAGTTAGGAGATTTTATTTCAGACACTAAAGCCATTACTCCTGATAGCCATGCCGCAAGAGAATTGTTAAAAACCGAATTAGAAAAAATTATGAGTGAATTATCTGAAAGAGAAAGAGAGATTATAAAAATGAGGTTTGGTTTGAAAGATGAAATCACTCACACATTAGAAGAAGTGGGAAAATCTTTTGGTGTGACTCGGGAAAGAATTAGGCAGATTGAAGCTAAAACCTTAGAAAAACTCAAAGAGCATTCTCGATCTAATAGGCTAAAAGAGTTTTTAAAATGAATCTTGGTTTGTTAAATAACATAAAAAAGAATTCTTTATTACGGAAAATAATTGCTTTTTCGGCTGCTTTAAGATTTGGTTTTCCAGGGCACAATCTTACAATTATTGGCATTACAGGAACTACTGGCAAAACCACAACGGCCTTTATGATTAAAAATATATTAGAGGTTAATGGTATAAAAACGGGACTAATTAGTACCGCAGGTTATTATATTAATGATGAAGTTGTATACCCAAAGGCGCATGTACCTGGAACAACGCCTGATCCATTTTTTCTTCATTTTTTATTGAGAAAGATGGTAAGGAGCGGCTTAAAAGCCGTAATTATTGAAGTTTCTTCGTTTGGTTTAATGTATGAACGGGTTTATGGATTAAACTTTTCATCAGCAGTTTTAACCAATCTTTCTTATAATCATCATATTGCATTACATGGTAATATGAACAATTATGTTTCAGCTAAATTAAAACTTTTTCGTAGTTTAAAAGCATCATCAATAGCAGTTTTACCGAAAGAAAGCGAATATTTTGATTTGTTTGCTAAAAATACGCAAGCTCAAATTTTAAGTTTTGGTTTTGATAAAACTTGTGATTTATGGATGGACATAAAAGAAATTACCAAAACAGAAAATAAAGCTATTCTGCATTGCAAGGATAATTCTTTTTCAATTAATTTGCCTTTACCAGGACTTTTTAATATTCTTAATGCTTTAGCAGCTGTTAGCGCTGTTTATGGATTTTCTTTTACCATTGAAAAATTAAAAAAGGGATTAGAAAGTTTAAAAAATATTCCAGGGCGATTAGAGTATATAAATGGTAAGCAGCCTTTTTCTATAATCGTAGATAAAGCGAATACGCCAGCAGCCTTTTGTGGTATAATTGATTTTATTAAAATTTTAAACCCAAAAAAGAAAATCGCTGTTTATGGAAACTTTGGAGAAAGTCCGTTAAAAGAAAGGGAAAAGCTGGCAGAAATAGCAACCAATTTTTTTGACATTACTATTATTACAGAAGATGATCCTCAGGAAGAATCTCCTCAAAAAAGCATTGATGATTTTTTGAATTTTGTTAAAAAAAAGAATATTTCCTCAAGCAAGTATCAATCTTTTCTAAATAGAAAAGAAGCAATGAGACAAGCGATAAAACAGGCGAATAAAGGGGATCTGATAGTGATTTTAGGCCGTGGCAATGAACAAACAATGGATTATGGGACTAAAGTAACGCCTTTTGATGATAGGCAGGTGACGAGGGAGGTGTTGAAGGAATTAGGTTATTAAAAACACGCTATACGCTATAGTTTTCTCAACAACATATCTGAACCTTATTACTAATTACTTGTTAGTTGTTAGTTGTTAATTGTTATTATTATGGATTCAAAAGAATTAAGAAAAAGATTTTTGGAGTTTTTTGAAGAAAGAGAGCATAAAATTATTCATTCTTCTTCTTTGATTCCAGAAAATGATTCAACAACCTTGTTTACTGGTTCAGGAATGCAGCCCTTGGTGCCGTATCTGATGGGGGAACCTCATCCTAAAGGCAAACGGTTAGTAAATATCCAAAAATCATTTCGGGCTGAAGACATTGAAGAAGTAGGTGATAATCGCCATACTACCTTTTTTGAAATGTTGGGCAATTGGTCATTAGGTGATTATTTTAAAAAAGAACAATTGAATTGGTTGTTTGAGTTTTTGGTTGGGGAAATAAAATTAGATCCTCAAAAAATTTACGTGTCTGTTTTTCAAGGAAATAGAAAAATCAGTATTGATAAAGATTTAGAATCTGTTCAGATATGGAAGGATATTTTTAAAAAAAATGGAATTGAAGCCAATGACGTGGATTATTCTGAAAAATATGGGCTTCAAGGCGGTCGTATTTTTTATTATAGCGAAACCAAAAATTGGTGGTCACGTTCAGGAGTTCCGGCTAATATGCCGATTGGAGAAATTGGCGGGCCAGATAGTGAAGTTTTTTATGATTTAGGAGAGGAATTAAAACGCCACGAAAATTCTAAATGGCGGAATCAACCTTGTCATATTAATTGTGATTGTGGGCGTTTTATTGAAATTGGAAACAGCGTTTTTATAGAATTTATTCGTTCTCAAAAAGGATTTGAGCCTTTATTGCAAAAGAATGTAGATTTTGGCGGTGGTTTGGAGCGAATTATTATGATAGCGCAAGGCAAGAATAATATTTTTAAAACAGATTTATTTATTAATATTATTAAAAAAATTGAGGAATTGTCAGGCCTAAGATACGAAGATCATATGAAATCATTTGAGATTATTGCGGATCATTTGAAAGCCGCGACTTTTATTATGGGTGATGATAGGGGAATTATTCCTTCTAATGTTGACCAAGGATATATAGTTCGTCGATTGATTCGAAGGGCTATCCGTTATGGTCGGCAAATAGGTATTCAACAGAAGTCCTGGGCCCAAGAAATAGCAAAAGTTATAGTTAATGATTATAAATTAATTTACCCTGAATTAATCCATAATCTTGAATTTATAACAAATAGCTTAGAAAAAGAGGAAATTAAATTTGGTAAAACATTAGAAAAAGGGTTAAAAGAATTAGAAAAATTATTTAATAATTATAAAGGTAATTTTAAAGAGTTTTCTTTAGATGCAAAAAGCTTATTTAATTTGTATCAAACTTACGGCTTTCCTATTGAATTAAGCATTGAAGAGATAAATAGAAAAAGAATTAAAAATGGTGGGATTTCAATACCACAAAACATAGAGGAGTTATTCCGGGAAGAGCTTAAAAAACATCAAGAGCTTTCCCGAACTGCTGCTGTTGGTAAATTTAAAGGTGGATTAGCTGATGTTTCTGATAAAACCAAAAAACTTCATACTGCTTGCCATCTTCTTTTAGCCGCTTTAAGAAAGGTCTTAGGGGATCATGTAGAGCAAAAAGGTTCGAACATTACTGCTGAGCGTCTTCGTTTTGATTTTTCTCATACTGAAAAACTTACTCTTGAACAAAAAACTAAGGTGGAAGAAATTGTAAATGAAGCAATTCAAAATAATTTGCCGGTGTTTTCAGAAGAAACATTATTGAAAGACGCTAAAAAGCAAGGAGCAGTAGGTGTTTTTGAGTCAAAGTATGGAGAAAAAGTAAAAGTTTATACTATTGGAGAAAAAAATAACTTTATCTCAAAAGAAATTTGTGGTGGTCCACACGTAGAATTTACTGGTAAACTTGGTCATTTTAAGATTATCAAAGAAGAGTCGTCAGGAGCAGGTGTTAGAAGAATTAAGGCTGTTTTAGAATAGGATTTGTGGTATGATAAATTGCTTTTTTATGATATACTGAAAATATAACTTGCATAAAAAAATGGAAAATTCTCAAAAAAAGAAAAGAAAAGTTAAAGATATTTTTTCTCCACACGAATTAAATAATTATCCTTCTGACAAGAAAGAAATTGAGGAAAAAGAAATTCCAATTCGTTTGATTGATAAATTGCAGCAAGAAAGAAAGATTGAAGACGCTAAAACAGAAAGTGAAGAGAGTATAACAGTAATTACTTCTGATCTTAAAGAAAAGTTTGCAAAAAAGAAGAGGGTGATTAATAAAAAGACAATAATCCTTCTTGGTGTGTTTTTATCCTTAGTTGCTTTTTATTATTTAGGATTTGTATTTTTAGCTAAGGCAGAAATTAATATTACCACTAAAAAGATAGAAATGCCATTTTCAGGCGTTGTTTTAGTAGATACAAATGTTTCCACAATAGATTTTAATAAAGCAATAATTCCTGGGAATTCATTCATCTTTAAAGCAAATGAGACACAAGAATTTTCAAGTACTGGACAGGGTAAAGACGAAAGAAATGCTAAGGGAATAATTACTATATACAACAATTATTCAACTTCTCCTCAGATTTTGGTGGCTATAACTCGTTTTGAAACGCCTGACCATAAAATATTTCGCTTAGATTCCCGTATTGTTATTCCAGGAGCTACTACTAAAAATGGAGAACTTATACCATCAACGATCGATGTAAAAGTTACCGCAGATAAATCAGGGCCTGACTATAATATAGAAGCTTGTAATTTGCCTGATTGTAAATTTACTATTCCGGGATTTGAAGGAACATCAAAGTTTGATGGCTTTTATGGTATTTCTACCAAAGCAATGACAGAAGGGGCTTTTGCTTCAGTTCCTTTGGTAACTTCAGAAGATTTAAAAAGGGCAGAAGAAATTATTTTTGAAAAAGTTATGGATTCTATTAATCAAGATTTAGAAAATAAAATCCCAAAAGAACCAAAAGAATTAAAAGTGTTACCAGGAGCAAAAAGCAGCATAAACCTCATTAATTTAAATAGCGATGCCAGTATTGGAGATCATCGTGAAAAGTTTTCAGTTAATGTTGAAGGCGAAATTAAAGTTATTGCGCTTGATGAAGATAATATTATTGAATATATACAGAAAGTCCTGGAGAAAGACAGGGATGAAAATTATGATTATTGCCAAAAACCAGAATTAGAATATTTAGAATTAAAAACCGACTTTAGTAATGGCACAATGAAAATGTCAGTAAAAACAAATCAAATTACATGTCATAAATTATCTTCAGAGGAAATAAAGCAACTTGTTGTTGGAAAAGATAAAGATGAGCTAAATCAGATTTTTGAAGCTAATCCTGGCATAAAGGATGTAGAAGTAAAGCTTTGGCCAATATGGATAAGAAAGGTCCCAAATTCTTTAGATAAAATTAACCTTCTTGTTGACTAAAATAACCTTTTTTGATAAACTAATAACGCTTTATGATACAGAAAAAAGAAGCTGATCGCAAAGAAGGAACTATAACTGAATCTTTGCGCAATACAATGTTTAGAGTGCGTTTAGATGGAGGAGATACAGAAATTTTAGCTCATTTAGCTGGTAAGCTTCGCCTTCATCATATCAAGGTTCTTCCAGGTGATAGAGTTGTAGTAGAATTATCATCATATGATTCTAGCCGTGGTCGCATTGTTTATCGGCTGTAAACCGATTTTATTTTTTATTTAAGTATAAGTATGAAAGTTAGAGCATCAGTAAAAAAAATTTGTAGAAATTGCAAGGTGGTGCGACGAAAACGTCGTTTATATGTAATTTGTCAAAATCCTAAACATAAACAAAGACAAGGGTAAGGGGTAAGGCTCAGGTGATTGTCTCAAAAACACGCTAATCGCTATAGTTTTTTTCAACAACCACCTTCGCCATTAAAATCTAAATTAATAATCTAATGGCTCGTTTCTTAGGTATAAATATACCAGATGATAAAAATATAAATATTGCCCTTACATACATTTATGGAATTGGGCGTTCTTTATCTGAGAAGCTTTTAGAAGAAGCTAATATTGATTTTCAAAAAAAGACGAAAGATTTAAGCACTTCTGAATTAAATTCTTTGAAGGAATTAATAGAAAAAAACAAAATAAATACAGAAGGTGATTTAAGAAGAGAAGTTAGATCAAATATAAAACGCCTTATAAATGTTAATTCTTATCGTGGAATAAGGCATATAAAAAAATTACCATTAAGGGGACAGAGAACAAAGACAAATTCCCGAACAGTAAGAGGAAATGTACGAAGAACAGTTGGTTCCGGGAAAAAGAAAGCCCCGACAGCAAAGTAACTATAAAATAAAGAACAAAGAACAATTTAATAATAGAACAATTTAGCAATTTATATTAGCATGGGTAAAAAGAGAGTTATAACTAAATCAGGTGAAGATGCTGGCAAAATTAATAAGAAGGCATCTTTAATTAAAGCCGAAATCTCTTCCAAGAAACATTTAGAAACAGGAAGAGTTTATATTCGCGCTTCTTATAATAATACATCTGTATCAGTTACTGATCTAAGAGGGAACCTTATTGTTTGGTCTTCAGCTGGATCTTTAGGGTTTAGGGGGCCTAAGAAAGCAACTCCTTTTGCTGCGTCAAAAGTAGTGTCTGTTTTAATAGAAAAAACAAAGAAGATTGGATTAAAAACCGTAGAAGTTTATCTAAAGGGCATTGGTGGCGGAAGAGAAACAGCAATTCGCTCTTTAGCTAACCATGGTCTTGATATTATTTTAATAAAAGATATAACGCCAATGCCTCATAACGGACCGCGTCCTCCAAAGCTGAGGAGAGTGTAGTAAAGGCGAGGAAATGTTTTAATAATTAACAAATAACAATTTAACAATTTAGCAATTTATATAGTATGTTAGATGATAAATGTAAAAAATGTAGAGCGGTTGGAGAAAAACTGTTTTTAAAAGGAGAAAGATGCTTTACTCCTAAATGCGCCTTAATAAGAAGGGGACTTAGAATTTTAGGAAAAAGGAAAAGAAGAAAAACGTTGACTTCTTATGGCAAACAGTTATTAGAAAAACAAAAGGTAAAGTTATCTTATGGAATGAGGGAAAAACAATTTAGGAGATATTTCAAAATGGCGTTAAAAAAGAAAATTTCTACTCCAGAAGCTTTAACTCAATTAGTAGAGAATCGTTTTGATAATACAGTGTTTCGTTTAGGATTTACTGTTTCTAGAACTATGGCTAGACATTTAGTAAGCCATGGTCATTTTTTCTTAAATGGACGAAAACACAATATTTCTTCTACGATTGTGAAAAAAGGAGATGTTATTTCTATCAGACCGCAGAGTAGCAGCAAAGCGCCTTTTAAAGATATTAAAGAAAGATTAAAAAAATATAGCCCTCCAAAACATCTTCAATTAGACATGAGTAAAATGGAAGGAAAAGTTATGGCGGATCCAGATTTAGAAGAATTACAATTGCCTTTTGATTTCACTTCAATTGTAGAGTTTTATAGCAGATAGAACACGATACAAATATACGAATCTTACGAATGATACTAATGGAAATAGACTATATATTTGTATAATATTCGTATAATTCGTATTCATTTGTATATTGGTATCGATTATAAAAAATTAAAATTTTTAAAATATGTTTCATTTACCTTCTTCAATAAAAATCATTGAGCAAGAAAAAAACTATGGAAAATTTGAAATCGAAGGGCTATATCCTGGTTACGGAGTAACTATTGGTAATGCCTTAAGGCGAGTTCTTCTTTCTTCCATAGAAGGCGCAGCAGTAACATCCTTTAAAGTTAAAGGTGTTCATCATGAATTTTCTACTATTAATTTTGTTTCCGATACAGTTTTAGACATAATGCTTAATTTAAAACAATTAAGAGTAAAACTATACAGTAATGAACCCCAGGTTTTAAAATTAAAGGTTGAAGGCGAAAAAAAAGTATATGCCAAGGATTTTGAATCTAATTCTATGGTAGATATAATGAACCCTGATTTGTATATCGCAGCCATTACAGAAAAAAAAGGTAAAATAGAAATGGAGGTAGCCGTAGAAAAAGGATTGGGTTATTCACAGGTAGAAGAACGCAAGGAAGACAAGATACCAATAGGCACTATTGCTGTTGATGCTATTTTTAGTCCGGTTCGAAGAGTTAATTTTCATGTAGAAAATATGAGAGTTGGAGAAAAAACCGATTACAATCGTTTAATTATTTCAGTTGAAACAGATGGTTCTATTTCTCCAAAAGAAGCGCTAAATAAAGCATCCGCGATTTTAAAAGATCATTTTATTAATATTGAAGAAAAATTTGTCCCAGAAATCAAAGAAGAAAAAAAGGCTGTTTCAAAAAAAGGAGGCAAGGAACCAAAAGATATTCTTGTGAAAGATTTGGATTTGGGCTCTCGAACAAAGAAGGCTTTAATGAATAATGGCGTGAAAACTTTAGCCGGCTTATTGAGGTATAACGAAGAAAATTTATCAACTATGGATGGTTTAGGCAAAAAGTCATTGGAAGAAATAAAAGCAATTCTTAAAAATTTAAAGTTTACATTAAAGTAAGAACCTGCTCGCTCTGTTCGCAGAACCTTGTTTCTCACTTTGCTCGAAATAAGGATTACCTTGTTTCTCGCTTTGCTCAAAATAAACATAGATGAAGCATTTAAAAAAAGGCAAAAAATTTCATAGAAAGACAGACCAACGGAAAGCTCTTTTAAAAGGTTTAGCTGCTAATTTAATATTACGGGAAAGAATTAAAACTACTTTAGTAAAAGCTAAAGAAGCGAGAATCAAAGTGGAGAAGTTAATAACTATTGCGAAAAAACAAAATTTAATTGCCCTCAGAAAAGTTAAAGAGGTTTTACCGGAAAAAGCAGCTAATAAATTATATTATGAAATTGCTCCATTATATAAAGACAGAAAAGGCGGATACACCAGAATTATTAAAACTTCAATGAAAAAGGTCAGAGATGCTTCGCCTTTAGTCATATTAGAATTTGTCAAAGAACAAAAAACAGTAGATAAAAAGTAAATGGAAAAAGAGAATAAAAATATTGTTACAATAGATGCTGAAGGGCAATCTTTAGGAAGGCTAGCGTCCAGAATTGCTATTTTGCTTCAAGACAAGCATAAAGCTCAATATGCCCCAAATAAAGTTGGTGATACAGTTGTTATAATAGAAAATTTTAGCAAGATAAAACCATTTAAGGTGACAAAATTAAGAACAAAGATTTATTATAAGCATACTGGTTATATTGGGCATTTAAAAGAAACTAACTTGGCTGATATGTGGGAAAAAGACCCAACAGGAGTCTTAAAAATAGCTGTTAGAGGCATGTTGCCTAAAAATAAACTTAGAGATAAAAGATTAAAAAGATTGACAATTAATTTGTAGCAATTAACAAATAACAGGGAACAAATAACAATACATAATGGATAAAAAGAAAAAAATTAAAAAAGCAGCATCAGTCCCTATAAAGAAAGAGAAAAAGAAAACAGTGAAGAAAAAGGTGAAGAAAGAAGTGAAGAAAGAAATAAAGAAAAAGTATACTGAAGCTGTTGGAAGAAGAAAAGAAGCTATAGCTCGTGTAAGGCTCATAAAAGACAAACCGGGTTTTATTATTAATGAAAAAACGATGGAAGAATATTTTCCTTTGCAGAATTATCATAAAAAAATATTAGATCCTTTTAGAATAACAAATTTAGAAAATATTTTTTTTGTTTCAATAAAAGTAAATGGAGGGGGAATTACTGGTCAAGCTGAAGCAATTAGATTAGGAATTAGCCGTTGTTTGATAAAAATTGACGAGAAATTAAAACCCACCTTAAGAAAGGCAGGATTTTTAACGCGTGATGCTCGTGTTGTAGAAAGAAAGAAATATGGCTTGAAAAAAGCCAGAAAGGCAGCGCAGTGGTCAAAGAGATAAATTAAATCGGGTTGACTATTATAATAGAATATGGTACACTTAAAATGCTCTTAATATGGAGCATTTTTAGTTTGCATTGTAGTATATCAATTACTACTTTTGAAAATAGAATAAAAAAATAAAAAAGATAAAAGGAGGAAAAAGAAATGGAAGGCTTTGAAAATAAAATAAAGAAACAGATAAAGCAATTTATCAGCAAAGGATTTTTTCTAATAGGAGAAGAAGAAAAGAGAACGATCAAATTTCATCTTAGAAGAATAATAGGTAATAAGAATGATAACTTGATAATATTAAAAAAGAACGAAGGTTTTGTTGGAATCAATAAGGATGGTAATATTGTAGGTGTTGATGATGATATAATATATATATGCGGATGGGGATAGAGCAATAGAATGAAAGAATAAAAAAAATCTTAAGGAGGAGAAAAAAAATGAAAAATTCAAGTAAAAGATTGTCTAAAATACTCAAATCAGTAGGAAGATTTGTTGACGAAGAATTTGGTCCTTTGAGTGAAGGTGATAAAGTAAAAAAAAGCGGGGAACTTCTAGAAGGTTTTAAATATACAAAAAAGGCAAAGGATCATAATATTTTTGTTGTTCTTCAATTACCAGAAGGAATAGAAGCAGTAATAGGCCCAAGAGGAAAACTTTATGACCTGAATGAAATTCGATTTTAATTAAATTACAATCTTATAAATCAAGATGAGGGTATATCTTTTCTACATTTGGATAACATAAGGAAATAAAGCCGTTAGGTAAGTTTAATAAAAAAAACCTATTTAACGGCTTTTTAATTTGTCATTTTTACTTATTTATGTTATATTTTTAGAACAAAAATACTATGGATATTCTTAAAAATATATACAAACAGCTTATTAAAAAACGGATTATTGTCATTGCCGGGGCTATTATTCTATTGATTATTGGTCTTTTTTTCTTTAAAGGGAATAAAGAATCAGAATATAATTTAGCAACAGCTGAAAGAGGGTCTATCAGAGAAGAAGTTTCGGTCACAGGCAAAATAGAAGCTATTGAAAGTATCGATTTATCTTTTAGGGCTACAGGAAATGTATCCCAAGTTTTAATTGAAACTGGAGATAATGTCAAAAAAGGTCAAATTTTAGCTAGTTTGGAAAACAATGATTTATGGGCTCAATTAAGACAATCCCAGGCAAATTTAGAAGCTGAAGAAGCTAAATTACAAGAATTAAAAAAAGGAACCAGACAAGAAACAATTGATATTAAACAAGCAGAACTTTCCAAAGCCGAACAAGATTTAGATAATTACTATCAAGATATTTTTAATACTTTAAATGATGCTTATTCTAAAGCAGAAGAAGCTATAAAAATAGACATTAAAGATATTTTTTTGGGAGCAGAAGCGGCAAATAGCTATATATTAAATTTTGATACTTGCGTATCTAACGAAATGGCCTCGGATGTTGGATATTTACGTCTAGTATCTGAAAGAACACTCAAAGAATGGAAGAATGAGATGAGTGATTTAAATAGTGACTCTTCCAGAGAAGAATTGGATTTATCAACAAGGAATGCAAAAGTATATTTATTAGTTTTTAAGAATTTTTTTGAAAAATTAGGTAACGTTTTATTAGCAGATTGTTCTTATAGTAATCCAAATCTTGATATTCATAGAACAAATACCAATGATGGCAGAAACCTTATTATTACTGCAATAACTAATATCAATAATTTAGAACAAAATATTGCTTCACAGAGTTTATTAGTTGAAAAAATACAGAATGAGCTTGATCTTTTATTGTCTGGTTCCACAAAAGAGGAGATTATAATTCAAGAAGCAAAAGTAAAATCTGCAGAAGCTAATGTATCTAATTATTACGCGATTATAGAAAAGACAATTATTCGCGCTCCAATAAATGGTTTTATAGCTAAAAAAGAAATAAAAAAAGGTGAGGTAGTATTGGCAAATATTCCAGTAATCAGTCTTATGGCAGAAAAAGGATTACAGATTAAAACATATGTTCCTGAAGTTGACGTTTCTAAAGTTAAGATAGGGGATAGAGTTTTAATGACTTTAGATGCTTTTCCTCGAGAAGAGTTTTTTGGAGAAATAGTGCACATTGATTCTGCTGAGACTATTGTTGATGGCGTAGTTTATTATAAAGTAAAAAGTACAATTGATACTAAGGATACTAATGTTAAATCGGGAATGACTGCTGATATTATTATTATTACTGATTCAAAAGAAGATGTTTTAATTATTCCAAGGAGAGCTGTGACAGAAAAAGACGGAAAGAGCATGGTAAAAGTTCCTGTCAATGAGGATTTTCAAGAAATTGAAGTTGAAACAGGATTAGTAGGTTCTGATGGAAATATTGAGATCATATCTGGATTAAAAGAAGGTGATGAAGTAATTACTTTTATCAAAAAATGATAATTTTATGATCGAAATAGAAAATCTTAAAAAGATTTATCGCAATGATTCTGTTGAAACCCCGGCTCTTCAAGGGGTTTCTTTTAAGATTGCGCAAGGAGAATTTGTTTCTATCATGGGTCCTTCTGGTTCTGGAAAATCAACTTTAATGCATATTATGTGTTTTTTAGACAGACCAAGTTCTGGGATATGTAAATTTGAAGGAAAAAGTATTGATAATTTTAATGATGATGAATTAGCAAGAATTAGAAATAAAAAAATGGGTTTTGTTTTTCAATCCTATAATCTTTTATCCAGAACTACGGTTTTTGATAACGTGAGATTACCTTTAATTTATACTGGTTTTTCTAAAGAAAAAGAATATAAGATGACAAAGCAAGCCCTTGAGTTAGTTGGTATTTTACATAGGGCTTCTCATTTCCCAAATCAGCTTTCCGGTGGAGAGCAGCAAAAAACAGCAATTGCTCGGGCAATAGTCAATCATCCGTCTGTAATTTTTGCAGATGAACCAACTGGTAATTTAGATAGTAAGTCTGGCCAGCAAATAATGGATATTTTTCAAAAACTTAATAATCAGGGCCATACAATAATTTTAGTTACTCATGAAAAATATACAGCTGAAATGGCGAAAAGAATTATTGCGTTAAAAGATGGCAAAATAGTTAATGATGAATTAGTAAATTTAAGGCATTATGCCAAAGATGGCTTGATTAAATGAAATTATGAAATTTAGTAATTCTTTCAAAACTGCGATAATAGGATTAAAAACGAATAAAACACGTTCTGCTTTAACAATTTTGGGAATTGTTATTGGTATTTCATCAGTTATTCTAATGATGTCATTAGGCGATGGAGCTCAGAATTTAATTTTAGGACAGATTATGTCTATGGGCCCTAATAACGTTTATGTTGAACCAGGTGCTTTCACTACAGGGGGAGGAGGGGATATGACACAACAAGTGATGGAGGGAATGGAAATTAAAACATTAACACTTAAAGACATGAAAGCAATTGAAGATGATCCATTAGTGGAAATGGTTGCTCCAATGGTTGTTAGTGTGGGCAGGGTAATTTATAAAAACAATGATGAAAAAGTTACTCTTTTTGGTACAACTCCAGCATATAATGAAATAACCAATAGCAGGACTATATTAGGATCTGATTTTACTGATTTTGATGTTCAGAGTATGTCAAAAGTAGTTGTTTTAGGATATAAAATAAAAGAAGACTTATTTGAAAATGAAGATCCAATTGGTAAGATTATTAGAATAAAACAAACGAATTTTAGGATAATTGGAGTTATGGAAGAACAAGGAACGCAGATGTTTATGAACCTTGATGAATATGTATATATTCCAATTACAACCGTTCAAAAATTTTTATTAGGTATTAATCACGTACAGTCTTCTGCAGTTAAAATAGTTAATCAGGGTCAAATTGATGAAGCTGTAGAAAGTATTCGTTTACTATTAAGAGAGCGTCATAATATATATAATCCAGAGGGTGATTTATCGAAAGATGATTTTAAAGTAGTCAGTGGAAAGGAAACTGCTGATCTTATGAATACAGTCACAAGTATTCTTTCATTACTTTTATCTTCTGTAGCTGCTATTGCTTTAGTGGTTGGTGGAATTGGAATTATGAATATCATGTTAGTCTCAGTAGTTGAAAGAACGAGAGAAATCGGTTTGAGAAAAGCAGTTGGCGCTCGGAAAAAAGATATTCTTTATCAATTTTTAATTGAAGCGATGGTTTTAACTGGACTTGGTGGAATATTAGGAATTTTATTAGGAGCTATTCTTTCTTATCTTGTGAGTATCGTTTTAACAATGGCCCTTGGAATAAAATGGGAATTTGTTCTTTCTTTAAGTTCTATAATTATAGCTTTTGGAGTAGCTACAGGTATTGGTCTTATTTTTGGAATTTATCCTGCTCGTAAAGCGGCAAGATTAAGCCCGATTGACGCTTTACGATATGAATAAATTATAGGGATACTTTTATTATTCCTGAATCTGAAAGATAAAAAATATAATTTATTGAAGGATCGTAAAAGAAGTTATTATTTTTTATATCACTGACAATAGGCCAGGTTTTATTATTTTTAAGCGCGTAAATATTAAGCAGGTTATTATTTAGAAATAGCAGATAATTATTGTTAAGAAACCAAATAACTGGAACATCAGAAAAAAGTTTTTTAGAATACTTAATTTCACTTTCTGGATTATAAATTTCAATTTTATCCTTTGAATATAATAATATTTCTTTTCCGTCTGAAGAAAAAATGCCATCAATAACATTTTCACCAATTAATTTTGGTATGTTTTCAAGTGTTTTCAGATAATGAGCCTTTTCTGACCCCTCAATAATTAAGAAATTGTTTTCATTTTTTTCTTTTCTAATTTTAGCTTTTTCTAAATCTTCAAGAGAAAAACTGTATAAAGATGTTTCTATTTCTTTTTTTGTCTCCAAAGAAATTTTAGTAAAGACTCCATTTTCTTTTACAAAGTAAACATAATCGTTGTCAGATATAAAAGGGGAGCTTTTACCTCCATATATTTTTTCTATAGATTCTGTAAGAAAATTAAAAAGATAGATTGCATCAGAAGTTTTAACAATTATATCGCCATCATTTTTTGAGTAAAAGATAGCCTGGCTTATAGTCAGAGAGGTTTGTTTTTCTCTTAATTCTGCCTGATCCAATGCTTCTTTAAATGAAGTATTTAAAGAGATGCTATTTTTAATAAGGCTTTTTGGTAAAAATACAATTTCCCAATTATCTTTTCCTAAATGAATTAGAATCTTTTTCGGAGAAAAAATAACATCATAAGGCAAAGAAGTGGTTTTATGAAAATATTCTTTTTGCTTTGTGCTTCTATCAAAAATATACCAATCATAATTAGAAGATTTTTCTATAAAAAGAATGCGATTAGAATCTGGGCTTAAATAGAAACGTTCGATTTTTTCATTCGTTATAATTTTTTCTTTGGGCCAATTATTGGGAAATAGATAAATATTATTAAGATTTGTTGTTTTATTGCTTTCAATTTTTACTTTATCTTCTAAAAACGAATAATCCGGGCAAGAAAAAGATACAGAGTATTCGCCAGGATTTAATCTAATTTTAAAAATACCTTGTTTATTCTGATAAGTTTTATTATTAATTTTTAAACTAGCTTCAGCAGGATAAACTCGGGTTTCCAAAGTTCCTTTGGATTCTGAATATTTTTGGAAAGAACGAAAACCAAAAAATGCTCCAATTCCTAAAACAAGTATTACGAACAAGATTGTTAGAATTCTATTCATAGTAAAAATTATACACGATTTCGAATGAAATGAGAAACAAGGTACTCCTTATTTTTCATTTAGAATGAAATGAGAAACAAGGTACTCCTTATTTGAGCTTAGAAAGAAAATATTATACAATGGAAGAGTATTAAAAAATAGAAGAGTACTTAAAAAAATAGATGACTAGACCAAATAAACTTAACCGTTTGCTCATTACTTTTAGCATGCTTCTTTTAGTGTTTGGTTTGATTGCCTTAATAAGCGCTTCTGCTGTAATTGGAGAACAGCAACATAGTGATGTTTATTATTTTGTCAAAAGGCAATTATTCCTTGGAATATTTTTAGGATTAATTTTTGCTTGGATTATTTCAAAAATAAATTATCGTTCTCTATCAAAGATATCCTTAATTTTATTAATCTCTAATATTTTTTTGTTGCTTTTATGTTTTATTCCGGTGTTTCAACCAATAGGTTCGTCAGCCAATAGATGGTTAAAAATCGCTTTTATAAATTTTCAACCCTCTGAATTTATAAAAGTAACTTATATTCTTTTTCTTGCAAGTTTATTAAGCCGTTTTTCATTAGATAAAAGGCGAAAAATACATATTACGCCTTTTATTGTCTTTATATGTTCTTTAGCCCTTATTGGTGCTATTATTATTAAGCAACCGGCCACAGGCACTTTAATTGTTTTAGCTTTATCCAGTGCAATGGTTTATATTGTCGCAGGCATGAGTGCAGTTCAATTTTTGTCTTTAGTAGCAGTTGGAATTTCATCTTTAGCCATTATTATTAAAACAACGCCTTATCGACTTGGAAGAATTTTATCTTTTTTATCTCCGGGAAAAGATCCACTTGGTAAAGGATACCATATTATTCAATCTTTAATTGGTATTGGCTCTGGAGGATTATTTGGTATAGGGTTTGGAAGATCAATACAAAAATTTAATTATTTGCCAGAAAGCCATACCGACGCTATTTTTTCTATAATTGCTGAGGAATTTGGTTTTTTGGGGTCTTTAATAATAATTATTCTTTTTATTTTCCTTATATCGATCGGGTTGAGAATAGCCAAAGAAGCGCCAGATAGCTTAGGAAGATTTTTGGCAATAGGTTTAACTTGCAATATTGGTTTTCAAGCATTTATTAATATTGCGGCTATGTGCCAGTTACTTCCTATGACAGGTATTCCTTTGCCGTTTATAAGTTATGGAGGTTCTTCTATGGTAGCGACTTTAATAAGTATTGGAATTTTGAGCAATATAGCGAAACAAACATAACAACTAACAAGTAACAATTAACAATCAACAATTTAATAATTGTAAATTATGGATATTTCATTTTTAAAACCTAAATTTTCTTTTGATAAAACCGTACGCATAGTCCTTACTGGTGGTGGTTCTGGCGGGCATACCTTTCCTTTGATTGCTGTTTATAGAGAGCTCAAAAAAGAAGCTGAGACGCAGAAAGTTTCTTTAGAAATTATATATATAGGACCTGATGATTTTACTCTTCCATACATTTTAAAAGAGCAGGGGATAAGGGTCAAAACAATTACAGCCGGAAAATTGATGGGTTCATTTAATCTTATTGAAAGTATCATAGGATTTTTTAAAACCATAGGAGGCATTTTCCAATCTCTTTATTATGTTTACATTTTAATGCCTGACACGATTTTTTCTAAAGGGGGATATGGTTCTTTTCCAGTAGTTTTTTGGGGAATTCTTTTCTTTATTCCTACTTATACACATGAAAGCGACGCTGTTCCCGGTTTAGTCAACCATATTATAGGAAGGTTCTGTCAAAAAGTTTTCATATCTTTTGATTACACAAAAAAATATTTTTCATCAAAAAAGACATTATTAACAGGGAATCCTATACGATTAGATTTATTTAATGAAACACTGGATAAAGAAAATACTAAAAAATTACTAAAATTGGATATAGAAAAACCTGTTGTAACAATAATTGGCGGCTCGCAAGGTTCTCGTCATATTAATGATTTTATTTTAGATATTATTCCAAAAATTATTAAAGATGTAGAAATAATCCATCAAACAGGTAAAACAAATTACCAAGAAGTAATAAGAGAAGCCGATGTAGTTTTTCAGGAAATTATAGGGGATAAGGAACAACAAAAATATTATCATCCTTTGCCTTTTTTTGAAGAAACAACAATACCAAGCATTTCCTCTTTAAAAGAAATATTTGCTATTAGTGATTTAATTATAGCCCGCGCTGGAAGTGGTTTGATTTTTGAAATTGCTGCAAGTGGAAAACCTTCAATTCTTATACCCTTGCCATGGGCAAGCCGTGGCCACCAAAAGAAAAACGCCTATGAGTATGCTAAGAATGAAGCGGCAGTTGTGGTTGAAGAAGGTAATTTAAAACCGAATGTATTTTCAGGTTTAATTCTTCAGATTATTTCTGACAAAAAGAAGGAAGAAAAAATGAGTCAAGCAGCTCTTGAGTTTGCTAAACCACAAGCGGCGCATGATATAGCACAACATCTACTTCAAAATGTATAGGGTATAGAGTATACTGTATACACAATACACATTCATGGATGATCCTAAAACGCCACAATCATTATTTGGGCCTAGAGTAAGATTAGCGCCTAGTCCTACTGGTTTATTTCATTTAGGCAATGCCAGGGCAGGTTTATTTAATTATTTATTTGCCCGTAAAGCGGGTGGAAAATTTATTTTAAGAATAGAAGATACTGATAAAGAGAGATCAAAAAAAGAATATGAGAACAATATACTTGAAGGATTAAAATCTTTAGGAATTGAATGGGACGAAGGTCCTAATATAGGAGGACCTTTTGGTCCTTATCGCCAAAGTGAAAGATTGGAAATTTATGAAAAATATCTTCGTCGATTATTAAAAGAAGGAAAAGCTTATTATTGTTTTTGTTCCCCAGAAGAAATTGAGGCACAAAAAGAGGAAATGATTGCTCGCGGCGTTTCACCTAAATATTCAGGTAAATGCCGTGATTTATCAGAAAACACGGTAAAAACCTATTTAGATGAAGGCAAGCCAGCTGTTATAAGAATAAAAATGCCAAATAAAATAATTAAATTCCAGGATATTATTAGAGGGGAAGTGGAATTTGATTTAAGCTTAATAGGCGATATAGTGATAGCTAAAAGCTTTAAAGAGCCTTTATATAATTTTGCTGTAGTTATAGACGATTATTTAATGAAAATAACGCACGTGATTCGCGGAGAAGACCATATTTCCAATACACCCAAGCAAATCACCATTCAAGAAGTATTAGGTCTTCCTATGCCCAATTATGCGCATTTACCGATGATTTTAGGACCTGATAGGTCTAAATTAAGCAAAAGACACGGGGCTATGGCTTTAACAGAGTATAGAAAAATGGGTTATTTACCTGAGGCCTTGGTTAATTTCTTAGCGTTTTTAGGGTGGCACCCAATAGGGAATCAAGAAATATTCAATTTGGAAGAGTTAATTGATAAATTTGATTTAGAACGTGTTCAAAAAGGAGGCGCTATTTTTAATATAAAAAAATTAGATTGGTTTAATTCCCAATATTTTAAAAGAATGTCTTCAGATGAATTAACGGATAGGGTAGTGGATTATATTAAAAATTTTTCATCTACTCCACAAATAATCAAAGAATATGATATTGATTATATAAAAAAAGTTATTGATATAGAAGCTCCAAGAATAAATAAATTAAGCGATTTAATAGTTTTATCTGATTTCTTCTTTAAAAAGAAGATTGAATATCCAAAAGAACTTTTAAAATGGAAGGGGATGACTAATATAGAATTAGCAAAATCATTGCAAGATTCTTCAGATATCTTGGAAAAAATAAAAAAAAGTGAATTTAATAGAGTTAATCTGCAAATAAAATTTTATAATTTTATAGATGAAAATCCAAATTATACAGGGAATAAAGGCAAACTGCTTTGGCCTTTACGAGTTGCCTTATCTGGGAAAAAAGCTTCACCAGGCCCGTTTGAAATAGCAGAAGTTTTTGGAAAAGAAGGAAGTGTTGAGAGGGTAAAACAGGCTTGGAATATTGTTTCGAAAACACGCTAATCGCTATAGTTTTTTCAACAACATTCCAAACCTTATTCTTATTACTTATTCTTATTACTAATTACTTGTTATTTGTTAATTGTTAATTATTAAAAATATGGATAATATAAATCAATTAATTACTCAGGCTTCACAAATTTTTATAAACCTTTTTAATGAAATAGCCCATCTTACGGACCAGGTTTTTATATCTGGAATATTAGGGCATTTGTGGGCGCTTCTAAGAGCAATAATTCAATTTATTATTATCGCGCTGGAAGCATTAGTTAGAATTTTAAAGTTTTTTGTCCATTAATTACTCAATACTCCATTCAGTATACTGCTATATAGTAGGGTAGTCTTGACTTATTGTTTTAAATGGCTATGATTAAAGTATAATAAGGTTCGCATAATTATAGTTAAGCGAACATTTAATACAACCCATTATCCTTTATTACGTTAATAACATGAAAAAGAACCAAAAACCAATCCCCTGTCATTTATCCAATTTTTTAGATTGGTTAGATATTGAGAAGGGTTTATCTTCTAAATCTCAGGAAAATTATAATAGATTTTTAAAAAAATTCTTAGATTGGTTAAAATTAAATAATTTAGAGGATTTAAAACCCCATGAATTAACCACTGATCATATTTGGAAATATCGAGTTTTTCTTTCTCGTCGGTATCTTCCTAAAACAAAAATACCTCTTAAAAAAACAACTCAGAATTATTATTTAATAGCTTTAAGGTCCTTTTTAAATTATTTTGCTGATAGGGATATTTTGTCTTTACCTGCTGAGAAGATAAAATTAGCTAAAGATAGAGATGAAAAACAAGTTAGCTTTTTAAATTTAGAACAATTGGAAAAATTATTTTCAGCCCCTGATACTTCTAAAAAACAAGGATTACGGGATAGAGCCATCTTAGAGGTTCTATTTTCTACTGGCATGAGAATAGCGGAATTAGTTTCTTTAAACCGGGATCAGATTAAGATAAATTCTGGGATAGAAGAATTAGAAGTTGGAATTATTGGGAAAGGACAAAAAGCGCGAACTGTTTATTTCTCTGAAAGAGCTCTATTGTGGTTATCTAAATATTTTAAGACCCGAAATGATAATGAAAAAGCGCTATTTATTAATTATAGGAGTAAAAAAGGAACGTCTCGAAGATTAACTCCACGTTCAATTGAAAAAAATATGAAAAAATATGTGGTTATGTCAGGGGTTCCAATAACAACTACTCCACATTCAATGCGCCATAGCTTTTCGACAGATCTTTTAAATCAAGGAGTAGATCTAAGAATACTCCAGGAATTTCTAGGCCATAAAAGTATTGCTGCTACCCAAATTTATGCTCATGTTACCAGTAAAAAACTTCGTGAAATTCATCAAAAGTTTCATAGTGGTCGTAAATTAAAAAAATAAATAAAATAAAATAGCGGCAGGTACTTAGTATTTCCCTACCGCTCTTCCTTCAATAATTTGCTCTATTTATGGATCGCATATAATTCCTAAATGACTTAGTGCAAATCTGGTCAATTAACAATATTATTCCTGGTATCCACAACGAAAATCCACCCATAACCATTCTTCCGAATTCCACCTCAGAACTATAATCAGTTTTTACGTATACATAATCCAACCATTTCATTGTCAACTTATAAGTAATTATCCATATTACCATATCTAGGCCAACTAAAATAACCAAGGCTTTCGACAATTCTATTGATGCTAGTACCAGAATTAAGAAAATTATATCAACTATCATTCTAATTTTACCTCCTTTTTCATTTATTTCCAATTTTTGACTTTGAATCTGTCCAATAGATTTATGTCTTTTCTTCGTATGTTCTCAAGAATTTTCTTTACTCCATTTTTTGATTTTTCAGCGATGAAATCCCCCTGTTTTTTCCTTTCTTCTATACTAATCTTTTTTCGCGTTTTTTCCCGAATAGGTTCTGTGTCGTGATCTAAAACAGAATACAGCTTCAACTGTCCTTTCATTACTATCCCCTCCTTTTTATTTTATGTTTACCTTGGAGGTCTGTTTCCCAACATTTTTTTGTTCTCCATTTTGCCTCCTTCATTTCTTTTACTTTTCCAAATTTTACAATATTTTCTTCGTCAAACTCTTTTTGTTTATTGTAGATTATTGATGCGCATTTTTTTGCCTCAGATATATTATTAACATTTTTTCTAAACCAGATTACGTACTTTGAACCGTCATTCTCTATTATTTCTGCATAATACAAAGGCATTTGTTTTTGTTGCCTATTTGGCACATCAAACAATCTTAATTGTTTTTCCATTACAATCCCCTCCTTTTCTTTTCTATATATATTTTCTATATTTTTATTATTCAGTTTTCAAATTACATAGTAATATTATATCAGTAATTATTTAATGTGTCAACAGATCTAATATAAATAAAAAAGGTATGGGGGTTTATCCCCTACCTGAATAATGATTAGTTAGTTGTTCTTTGATTATTTAGAAATACTTCGGATTTAACAGGAATAGCAGGTGCTAATCTATTAAAAGCGTTCTTGATCATTCTCTGTAGTTGTCTGATAGAAGTTATTACATTAGAAATGTTTTCTAATCTCTTCACTGATGGTAGATTAACTCTTTTTTTATATGGATTTACAATAATCGTGTTTAATCCGTTCATAAGGTTAGCGCCCTTTCCAGCAATTTTGTTTTTGATTCGATTTTTATTTAATTCTGTAGGATGATCTGCGAGAGATTTATAACTTTTCACTAGTTCTTTGTACACATTAAGAATAATTTTTTGAGATCTAATGATTTCTTTTTTGATTATTAGTCCCCTCTTCATAACAGCAAAATAGATTTTTATATTTCCTTTATTTTTTTTATCGACGTTTGTAAGAATTGCTTTTTGGCTAAGTTCTATCTGATGTTGTATAACTAAACCCGTGCTAAAATCAATAGAATTTGATTTCAAGAATTTGAGGGTTTTTTCGACGATATCTTTGAACTTCTTTAATTCAGCAATTTTTCCAAGAACAATTATAGTTTTGCCATTAATTGTGATTTTCTGGTTTCCATATTGTTCGAGAATATGGATTGTTTGTCTAAGAACTGTTTCTATGTCAGTAAAATTATGAAATTCTGTATATCCTTTCCATGCAACAGTCAATGTTCCATCATCATTTACTTGAAGCCATTTTGAGAAATTCTTTGTAGTAGTCATTTCTTCTTACCTCCTCTTTCTTTTCTATATTTTTTTATATTATATCTCGAAGAGTAATTTTTCTCTTTAAAATATAATAACAAGTACATAACGCCAAATAGATAAAATATACCAAGGAATAGCTATATTGCCACCATTTTACATTATCCCCATACACTGGGTTAGCAGGAATAAACTCTATTTTGATATCCAAATCCAAGTTTCTCAATCTAATATAGTGCTTGAATAGTAGCTTTAACTGGAATAAGTGCAATGGCTGATCAATCACTATAATGTTCTTCCATCCATGTTCTTGAATGATATCTAAGGAGTATTGCACATTCTCACTACTGTCTCTACTTTTTGTTTCTAAATAAATAGAACCAAAAGTATGACCTCGTTTTATGATATCAGATAGCATAAGCGAAGCTTCTGTATCATCTTTATTCCCCTTAGAATATCCACCGGATAGAATCATTGGTATCTCCATCTTCATGTTAGCATCTCGTATCATCTTTTCAAATGCGTTAACATTTTCTATACTTTGTTTACTAATCTTTGAAGATTTTTCCAAACTAGCGCCGAGAATTACTATCACATCTATCACATCAACATTAAATTTCAATTAAATCACCTCTTTTTCTTTATTTTTTAATTTAATTTATTTAGTTTTCAAATTACAAGTGGTCTTATTATATCACTGTCTATTTAATCTGTCAACCTCATTAATTCGGTGGAAAAACCAACAAATAAATGCTAAAATGATTAAGATTGCCGCGTCGTTCCGAAGTATCGGAACTCCTCGCAATGACAGGTTCTCCTTTGTTATTTGTTAATTGTTATCTGTTAATTTTTATGAGAATAAGTTATTCAAGTTTAGAGAATTTTAAACAGTGTCCTCTAAAATATAAACTTTCAAATATAGATAAAATAAAAGAGCCTAAAAGCAAAGAGGCTATTTTTGGTTCTTATATTCATAAAATTCTTAAATGGTTTTATCAAAAAGATCCACACTTCCCTACTCTTGATTCGTTATTAAAATATTATCGTGATTATTGGCCTAAGAAAACAGAAGGGTTTGAATGGAAAGATTCTGAAGAAGAAAAATCTTATTTTAAAGAAGGACTAAGAATATTAGAGGAATTTTATAAGAAAAATATTCCTCATAATAAAACAACCATTCTAGACTTAGAAACAAAATTTGAGGTTGTATTAGATGAAAATCCTAATAAACAGAATGGTAAACATATTTTAACAGGTGTAATAGATAGAATAGATAAATTATCAGATGGGAATGTTGAAATAATTGATTATAAAACAGGAAAAAGAATGCCTTCTCAAAAAGCTTTAGATAAAAATGATCAACTTTCTATTTATGCTATCGGATTAAAAAGTCGTTGGCCAAGAACTAAAATTAAAGATTTACGCCTGAGTTTATACTTTTTGAAATTTAATGAAAGAATAAACACAAAAAGAACGGAAAAAGATTTAGAAGAGGTAAAAAATAAGGCAATAGATTTAATTCATCAAATAGAAAAAAGTGACTTTGAGCCTCATTCATCAGCTTTATGCGGTTGGTGTGGTTATCGTAATATCTGTCCAATTTGGAGGCATTTTTATGAGAATGAAGAAGATAATCATTTAAATGATATAGATATTAAGAAAAAAATAGATGAATATTTTGCTTTAAAAGAGAAAAAAGAAAAATCGGAAAAAAAATTAATAGAATTAAAAAATTTAATTGATGTTTATTGCCAACAAAAAGGTTTAAAGCGCGTATTTGGTGAAAATGGTTATTTTAGCCGCACTGTTTATAATAAAGTTTCTTATGATATTCCTAAACTAAGAGAAATCTTAGATCCATTGGAAAAATGGGAAGAAGTTATTGAAGTGAACACTAAAAAATTAAAAAAAGTTTTAAAAGAGATCCCTGCTGATTTAAGGGAAAAAATAGAGGAAACAGAAAAAATAGAAGAAGAATTTAAGTGCTTATCCACTAATCATATAAGCAAAAAAGAAATCGAGGAAGAACTTAAAAACAATTAACAAATAACAATTAACAACTAACAATTGAAGCAAGTATTTACTCCTGAACGACATTAGTGAAAGAAGCGAGAAAACTATATTCCGAGCTTTGTTAATTGCATCTAGTATTGTAAATATATCCCCCGCTCTCAGCTTCTTGCCGAGTTTTAAAATAAATTTTATTTTCTTCTTTTAATGAATTAGATAAACTACAATCCACTGGGTAATAATATTTTCCTCTGGAACTGGCTACAAATGGAAATTCTTTTGCTGTTGTTGTTATAGTTCTATTTATTTCAGTTTCCTCGATTTTTGTTATCAATTGTTTTTCTATGATAATTGGTGGGCGCGATATAATATTAGCTCCAATAATAATTCCAAGAGAAAAAGATAAGGTTATACTCAAAAACCCCAGACTAAACAGCCAAAAATTCTTTTTGACAAATAGAACAAATTTTGTTAGAATTTTTAAACAGTGGGGCAACATAATAATTAACTAATAACTTACAACAAATAACAACGAATTTCAATGAATTTCGCGAAGTTAATTTCTATGAATATCCTGAAATACATAGAGATACATAGAAATGCGTTGGAATACATTACATTTTAAAATTGTATATATTTTTGTGAAATATGGCGCACGTTAAATCAGGCGGTTCAACAAAATTAGGAAGAGATTCAAATCCTAAAAGATTGGGAATCAAGAAATTTGATGGTCAGGTAGTAGAATCTGGCAATGTTTTAATTAGACAAAGAGGCACTAAGTGGCATCCTGGATTAAACACTAAGTTAGGATGCGATGATACTATTTTCGCTCTAACAGATGGAGTAGTTAAATTTTCTAACAAAAGAAAAAAAACTTTTACAGGTAAAACAAAAAGGATTAGCTTAATAAATGTCATTCCTTCTGGTTAGAAACAATAGCTTTAATTCTTACCTTCAAGGAAGTTTTTATCCCAGGATATAGAGTTAAAGGTACATCATAAAGTCCTTCATTTTTGAGGGATTTTTTCAATTCTATTTGGTTTTCTAATAAATGAATACTTCGAGACTCTAATTCTTCAACAATTCTTTTACTGTTTACAGAGCTATAAGCCCCCTTTCCTTTTTCAGAGAATTTAAGGGGAATTTCTAAAATAATCTTTTTTAGGCGGGCGGCTAATTCAAGAGCCTCTTCTTTTTGTTTTTCATCAGTTTTTATCTTTTCTTCTTTTTTCTCTGAAACTTTTTTGATAATATTTGAGTCAGCTCTTTGGGCAATTTTTTGAGGAAAAAGATAATTTATAGCATAACCATCAGCTACATTTTTAATTTCTCCTTTACTTCCTAAGCTTGGGACATCTTTTAAAAGATAGATCTTCATATTAACAATTTAACAATTGCGTCCACAGCTATTTGTAATTGCTTATCTTTTTCCAAATCTATTTTAGAAAAAGTACCAAATTCTTCCTCATTTTTTACTTCAATATCTGGAACAAGACCATTGCCTTCTATGATAGTTCCATTAGGCGTCAGCCAACGTGATATGGTAATTTTAACGCTATTATTATCTTTTAAAGAAACTAATTCTTGCACAGATCCTTTGCCAAAACTTTTTTCTCCAATTAATTTAACTCCCCTATTATCTCTTAAAGCGCCAGCTAATATTTCTGAAGCTGAAGCTGTACCTCCATTTATTAGAATAACGGTAGGAATATTTTTAAGTAATGCTTGTCCAATTTTTACTCGAAAAATTTTTATTTCATCGTTACCAAAATCTTCTTTAAGGATAGTATTTCCTTTTTCTAAAAACCAGCCACTAATATCAACAACTGACTCTAAGTATCCGCCTGGATTATTTCTAAGATCTATGATTAATCCTTGCGGTTTGGCAAAAGCTATTTCCAAAGCTGTTTTATAAAAATTAAGGGTAAGAGGTTGGTTAAAATTATAAATTTTCAGATATGCGATATTATTATCTATTTTTTCCCATCTTACTGAAGGAATAGAAATCTTTTTTCTAATTAATTCTATTTTCTTTGTTTCGTCCCAACTAGATCTATAAATAGTTAATGTTACTTTTGTTCCTTCTGGTCCTCGTATTAGTTTAGCCGCTTCAAATGGATACAAATCAGTTGTTTCAGTTTCATCTATTTTAATAATTTTATCATTTGCCTTTAATCCAGCTTCTTCTGCCGGAGTACCTGGAAGAGGCGCAATGATTGCTAAAAACCCATCGCGTTTTCCAATTTCCATTCCCACGCCATAAAATTCTCCAGATAATTCCTCAGAGAGATTTTTTGTCTGTTCAGAATCTAAGAATTCTGAATAAGGATCTTCCAATGCGTCTATTATGCCTCTGGTAGCGCCTGAGATTATTTTTTGAGCGTCTAAATCATTTCTACCAACATATTTTTCTAAAATAACTTTCCATGTATCCCAAAAAATACCCATATCAGCATTAGAAATCTCTATAGGTTTTTCCTTATTAATTATATTTTCAAAAGGAGAAGGTAGATTAGCTTTCCACCCCCAATTTGCCCCTTGAGAAAAACCAAAAACCCATGCGCCGCAAAGGCAGGCTATCAATAAAATAATTAAACAGATTTTTTTAAGATTTCTTTTCATATTTTCTAAACAAATGAATAAATTTTTTAGAGAGATTTGCTATTTTTCCTGGACCAGTAAAAAGGAAAACATCGTTATTTTTTGTAAACTTCAGAAAGTCTTTTAGAAAAGATTCTTCGCTTTTCATGTCTTCAATAAAATGTACTTTGTTTTTGTTTAGGGATTTTGTTTTTATTATCTCTTTATATATTTTTTTACTACTAACTCCTCTAATAGGTTTTTCTCCAGCAGAATCTATTGGCAAGAGAAACAAAATATCACAATTTTTTATTGCGGGTGCATAATCTTTGTATAGAATGGAAATCCTTGAATAACGATGAGGCTCTAAAATTAATATTACTCTTTTTTTTGGAAAAACACTTCTTGCCATTCTTAAACAGGCCTTTATCTGTGTCGGGTGATGCGCGTAATCATCAACTACCGCAATTTTTTTATCATAATTGAAATGATTACATTTCAATTGAAACGTTCTTGAGCGAAGCGAGAGGTTGTTATAAAGAATAAAAAATCTTCTTTTTATTCCGCCAAAGGTTTTTAAATATCGCAGGCTATCTTTCAAAGGAATTTTAAGTATTTTTGAAGCAGAGAGGGCACCTAAGGCATTATAAATATTTTCTTTTTCTGGTAAAGAAAGTTCTAATTTCCCTTGAAATTTGTTATTTAGAAATAAATCTGAAGAGGTTTTTATTCCCTTATAATCAATATTTTTTACAAAGAAATCGGCTTTATTATCTATTCCAAAGGTGAAAACCTTATTTTGAGCACTTTCTTTTGCGACATTCCTTAAAAAAGGGTCATCATTATTAAAAACAATAGATTCTGTTTGGTTATTTCGGCAAAAATTCTTAAAAGCTTTTTTTAATAGGGAGAATTTACCTTGATAAGGGCCATTAACATTCAAATGATCATTATCTACATTAGTAATAATTGATAGAAAAGAAGGTGTTTTTAAAAAGGACTTATCGTGTTCATCTGTTTCTATAACTGCATATTTTCCTGATTCCCATTTACTTCCAAATGGATACATTTTATTTTTAGCTCCTAAATAAACAGTTGGCTTCAGTTTCGCTTTTTTCAAAATATGGGCAAGCATCGCGGTAGTCGTACTTTTACCATGTGTTCCCGCAATACTGATAATTTTTTTCTTCGCTAAAACATGCAACAAAAAATCAAAACGGTTAAATAAAGGGACCTTTATTTTTTGAGCTGTTTTAAATTCTATATTACTACTTGGAATAGCCGAAGAATAAACTACAATTTCTACTTTTTTTATATTATCAGCCTTGTGGCCAATATATATTTTTACTCCTTTTTTTTCTAAGATTTTTCTTACCGCAAAATCATTTTTATCAGAGCCTGATACCGAGTATCCTTTTTCCAATAAGAGATTAGCTAAAGCGGTCATTCCTGCTCCTCCAATGCCAATTAAATGAATACGCTTTTTCTTTATGGCCATTTAGTAATTATATAGTTTAAACACTGCTTTTGTCAATTTTAGCAACTGGAAATTATACACAAAATAAGATAAAATAAGGAAAAGACGTATAATATCGTTCAGAAAGAAATATTCAGTTTTCTTACTAAAAACGAAGGAAAAATTATGAGACATCGTATATTTATTGCTTCACATTTGCCAAATGACGTTAAGAAGATTTTTATAGATTATCAACAAAGAAAACTCAGCAATCCTTGTTTTCGGCTTGTACCTGAACAAGCTTTACATTTAACATTGATTTTTATCGGATATGTTAGCAGTGATGATTTATTAAAAATTAATCAAGTTTGTCAGAATGTTGCTTATTTATTTTCTCCAATAGAGGTTAAATTGAATAAAATAACATTTGGTCCAAATTCACACTCCCCTCGCCTAATTTGGGCAGAAGGTGAAATTTCAAGAGATTTAGACAAACTTCATAAATCTTTAGAAAATGAATTAATAAATAAAGGAATAAATATTAAATTAGAAAATCATTTATTTAAGCTCCATGTTACTTTAACGCGCTTCAAAAACGAAACAAATCTACCACGTTTATCAAAGCTGGAAGAAAAAATTAATAAATCTTTTGTAATTAATTCCATATCTGTTATAGAAAGCGAATTAAATAATACAGGACCAAAATACACAGATTTAGCAACATACACACTTAAAACAAATAACAACTAACAAATAACAATTCAACAATTCAACAATTCAACAATTCAACAATTTAACAATTCATTTAATGTTTATTATTAACGTAATTCCATTAACTAATATTCCTAGATCTCAGCCACAAATCTTTTCTTATTTTTATAAGTTGGATTTAATAAAAGGATCTATTGTTGAAATACCATTAGGACGCAGAAATATAATGGCGGTAGTATTGAATTCAGCGTCTGTGTCCTCAAAAAAAGCGGCTTTAAAAAAGGCTGATTTTATTTTAAAACCAATAAATAAAGTTCTTTCCTCAAAACAGATAGTTCCACCATTGTTTTTTCCTTTAGCAAACTTTATCTCTCGTTATTATTTTTATCCAATTTCGTTGTGTTTGAAAATTATTTTACCGCGTCGAATAAAATCTTTAATAAGAGATATTGAAAGGTTATATGGCGAAGAAAAAGAGCTCCCAAAATATTTTGACCCATTAATTTTAAAAACAAAAAAAGAAAAGATAGAGAAGACAGTTTTGAATAATCTTTCCGATGTTATTAAAAAAATAAAAGCAAATCTTAAAAACAAAAAGCAGGTGTTAATTCTTGTTCCGACTATTTTTTATCAAAATTATTATTTTACGAAATTATCATCTAAAATCTCTGAACCAATTTTTATTTTCTCAAATGATTTAAAAGTTAAAGAATTTAATTCTTTATGGGCAAAAGTTAATTCTCAGGAAGCGCGATTAATTATAGGAAGGCGTTCTTCTCCGTTTTTGCCTTGGCAAAATCTGGGACTTATAGTTGTAGTGGATGGAAGCAATAGTTCTTATAAATCATGGGATCAAAAACCTTATTATAACGCCACTTTTCTTATTAATTATTTAGCTTTGTATTATAATACTTCAATTATCTATTATTCTTGATTATGACACCTATTATTAAAATTATTGATTTAAAAAAGATTAGAAAAGAGAAAAAACCATTTCAGGCTATTTCCACTGATGCCATTATTGAAATTCAGAATGCTTTAAAACAAGAAAAAAGGATCGTTATCTTTATTAATAGAAAAGGATTAGCAACAAGCATTGTATGCCAGGAATGCGGTTTTGTATTTAAATGCCCAAATTGTGATATTCCTTTGGGATTCCATAATGAAGGCCGGTTAATTTGTCATCATTGCAATTATAATATTTCTATGCCCTTAGTTTGTCCTGTCTGTAGAGGTTATAAGCTCAAACCTTTAGGGATTGGCATAGAGAGAATTGCTGAAGAAATTAAAAAATTTATTATTCCAACGCCTCCTTTTGCATTAATTGAAGGACAAATGCCCGCTTCGCCGAAGCGAGGCGAGCCTGACGAACAAGAGTTAGATATTTTTGATAAATTTAATAAGGGAAATATTAAAATATTAATAGGAACTGAAGCCCTTTTAAGGCCTCAATTAGAAATTGCTCCTTTAGTAATAGTGGCTTCTGTTGATCCTGCGCTTTTTTTACCAGATTATTATAGCGAGGAAAGAGTGTTTTTAAACCTTTTAAAACTAAAAGCTTTATCTAAGGAAAAATTAATAATACAGACATTAATTCCTGAAAATAAATTATTCCAATATTTTATGAAAAATGAGGAGAAAAAATTTTTACAAGAAGAAAAAAAATGGCGAAAAGATTATCTTTGGCCTCCTTATGTTCAATTAATAAAGTTGACGCTTGCTCACAAAGACGAAAAAAAAGGGACAAAAGAAGCTGAGGAAATAAAAAGGAATTTAGAACAAGCTATAAATAAATTGATTCCAGAAAACCTACAGAAGAATTTTATTATTTTAGGACCTGCGCAAGCTTTTGTTTTTAAAGAAAAGGGCTTTTATAAATGGAATATTCTGATAAAATATAAGTACTTTGAAAGTAAAATTAAAGAGGAAATTAATTCTTTATCAGGATTCAATTTACTATCACCTATTTTAACTAAAAAAGAATTAGTATTGAGAAATAAGATTTTAAAATATGTTCCTTCAAACTGGAAAATTGATGTTGACCCAATAAATATATTGTGATGGAAATACTTACTGGAGAAAATAATAAAACCTTAAAACAAAAAAGTCTCCCTGTAAAACATATTGACGCAGGTGTGCGTAGTTTAATTGAGCAAATGAAAGAAGTAATAAAACAGAATAATGGAGTTGGATTAGCGGCAATTCAAGTAGGAGAACCTATGCGTATTATTATTTGCGAAATAGATGATAAGTTTTATACTTTTATTAATCCTGAAATTATAAAATCTTTTTCAGAAACTTCAGTAATGGAAGAAGGCTGTCTAAGCTTACCGAATATTTATGGAGAAGTAGAAAGACCGAAAAAAATAACTTTAAGGGCTATTGATTTTGACGGTAAAAAGATAAAGATGAAAGCTTTTGGTTTATTAGCGAGAGTGATTCAACATGAGATAGATCATCTTGACGGAGTACTCTTTATTGATAAAGCAAAAAATATCACAAAACAACCACGAAAAACAGCAGCTCTATAAAACTATGCGCTTTATATTCTTTGGTTCATCTGAATTTGCAAAAATAATACTTAATAAACTTCTTGATTTTGGCATGAAGCCGGTTTTGGTAGTAACTGCTTCTTCCCCTACTCCTGTCTACGATTTAGCTAAACAAAATAATATTCCTGCGCTTACACCAGAAAAATTAGAAGATGAAGAATTTTTGTCAAATTTTAAAGATTATAATCCAGATTTGGTGATTCTTACCGCCTATGGAAAAATTATTCCTTTAAAATTGCTGTCTATTCCCAAAAAAGGGGTTCTGAATCTTCATCCTTCCCTCCTTCCCAAATGGCGCGGAGCTACCCCTATTCAATCAACTATTTTAGCAGGTGATAATCAAACAGGCGTTACTTTATTTTTAATGGATGAAGAAATAGATCACGGACCAACATTAGAAAATAAAAAATTAAATATAAAAAATAAAAAATATACCTACCAGGAATTAAGTAAAGAATTAGCAGAATTAGGAGCTGAGCTTATAATTAAAACTGTTCCGAAGTGGTTAAAAGAAGAAATTAATGCTGTGCCGCAAAATCATTCTTTGGCAAGTTATTGCCATAAAATTTTACCAGAAGATGAAAAAATAAATTGGGAGAAATCAGCTATAGAAATAGATAGAAAAGTAAGGGCTTTAAACCCTAATCCAGGCGTTTTTACTACGGCAGATGGTATAATTATCAAGATAGTGAAAGGTCATTCTGCAGATGACTTAGGGCAGACCCTTCGACTGCGCTCAGGGCAGGTTTTTGAGTTTGAAAATAAACTGGCAGTTAAATGTGCAAAAGGGGTTTATGTTATTGAAGAATTAAGGCCAGCAGGAAAAAACACGATGAATAGCGGAAGTTTCTTAAGAGGTAATAAATGGATATTAGATAAAATGTTTAAATAGTACCAATAATGCCAATGCTATTAAATAAATCTTCATCAAAAATAATTTTAAGCCTTCTTCTGCTTATTTCTTTTATTTCTTTTGGTTTTTTTATAAATAATGAAATGATAGAAAAAAAATACTTGACTTCGTCACTACTCCAGTCAAATGCAGAAACAATTCCAGATTTGGAACATTTAAATATTGATATACCCCAATATATTAATTTAACTAATTTTTACAGAACATATGGACAGAGAATGTTAGGTAATGAAAATATAAAAATAATTAGCAGAGAGGAATGGGGCGCTGATAATCATTATGCTGATCCTCAATTTATAGAAGATTTCTGCCAGAAAAATTATTGCTATGAAGATAGGTATAATCCTGAGGATACATTTTCTGAAAAAGAATATTGGAGATCTCTTGAATTATTAATTAATTACAACCAAAATTTTAAATCATACGATAATTTTTTTCTTCAAAGCTTAAAAAAAGAAAATGGTTTTGTCTATTATTATCTGCCGGTAGAAGAAATTGTTGTTCATCATACCGCTGGAAAATTTACTACAAATTTTGAAGAATCAAAAAAAGAATTACAAAAGATTTATCTTATGACTGTAGTCCAAAGAAAATGGAGGGATATTGGATATCATTATCTAATAGATGGAGCTGGGCGTATTTACGAAGGAAGTTTGGGAGGAAAATATTCAATCGGAATTCATGCTTATGGGCATAATAAAGGAACCGTATCCATTTCTTTTATGGGTGATTTTCGTCCTGGTCATGATGAACTAAATAAGGCAATGGAAAAAGCATTTATTAATCTTGTTAAATATTTAATTACTGAGTATGAATTAGATATTAATCAAGAGGAATTTTATCTTAGAAAACCAGATTTATCTGGTCGGGAAATGAGTAATCATATTATAAAAGGGCATATGGAATTGGATATTAGAGAAGAACCGACAGAATGTCCTGGAGTAGACCCAGAATATCTTAGAGAATTAATCTATCCTTCTTTAAAAACTTCTGCGCTATATTGATAAACTTCTAAGTTCATCTTCTTCCATTCATTTTTCTCTAATCCTGCTTTTTCGCATAAATGAGAAATAAACAATTCAGCTGAAGTTAAATCTTCCCATACCTGTGGTAAAAAGGTGGCTTGATAACCGCCTTTTTTTATTAATAAACCTGGCTTATATTTGCCTAAATATTTAAGAAAAGAGTCTGAACTGGTAAAATCCGGGAGTTTTTTTAATTTTGATAAAACTGATATCTCTATTTTTATATCATTTAATTCATCATTTTTTAAAGCCGTAAAACGAGTATCAAGCAAAGCGCTTGCCAAACAATTATCAATTACACTTTGATATATCGGTTTTTTACTTTCTAAATCACCTATACATCCTCTTAATTTATCGTTTTTCCATAAGGTAACAAAAGTTCCTTTCTTTTCTTTTAAAGTTTGCGTCAAATCATCTTTATCAATTTGAAGAATTTCTTCGTCTTGAAAGTATTTTTGTATAGCTCTTCTGGCTAATTTTAAAAGATATTTTTTGTCTTCTTTATTCATAAAATATAATACTCGCATATCCTACAACTTGGTTTTTATCTCCACTTGTTTCTCCGGAATTCATAGCGCATAAAAGTTTAGATTTCCATTGCTTTTTATGCGCGATGTTTAATAAAATTTCAATTGATGTTTTTCCACAAGCATTGCCATATTCATTAAATCGTTCAATGTCATTGGCTAATATAGCGTCAATTGTTACTTTGTCTATCATTTTTGCCTCACTGTATGGTAAGTAATGGCTTAGATCAGAACTAATCAAAAAAAGAGTTTTTTCGTCATAAATTGACATCAAAATATCGCTTATTTTTTTATAGTTAATAATATTACCTGTTAATAAAGGAAAAATTTTAAAATCACCCAAAACTGTCTGCAGAAATGGCAATTGAACTTCCAATGAATGTTCTGGCTGGTGAATTTCAGATGATTCAATAATTTCTTTTTTTTGTTTAAGTTTTGGAAAATCATCTTTTGATAATATTTCTACCTTTCCTAATGGTGTTTGCCAATATTTTTTAGCGCAAGAAACAAGGTTATCAAATGAAAAATTATGGCTAGGCCCCAGGAGAAAAATCTTTTCATATGGACAATTTTCTATAAGTTTAAAAGCGTATGCGGCTACTGGACCAGAATATATATATCCAGCATGAGGAACAATAATTGCTTTGACTGGTGACTTATGTTTTTCCACAGTTGCATTATCCAAAAATCCCTGAATCATTTTCTTAAGTATTTCGGGGTTATCGGGATAAAATGTACCAGCTACAATTGGATGCCTTACTTCCATATTCCTTGTATTTTTGTTTTACATTTTGGACACCTTCCGTTTTTTAAATTATTTTCTAAAATTTTCATACCCCATCGTTCTATAATAAGAGTATTGCATTTTGGACAAAAAGTACTCTCATAATTAGAATCTGGTATATTACCGGTATAAACATATCTTAATCCTGCTTTTTTACCAATTTTATAAGCAGTAATTAAAGTTTCTTCAGGTGTAGGAGGCCTATCAAGCATTTTGTAAGATGGATAAAAAGCTGAAATATGCCAAGGTATATCTTTGGAAACTTCTGCTAGAAACTTGACTATTTGTTTTAACTCTTTTCCAGAATCATTTAGCCCAGGAATTATTAAAGTAGTAACTTCTTCCCAAATTCCCATTTTCCAAATTCTTTTAATGTTTTCCTTAACTGGTTTCAACTGCCCTTTACAAATTTTTTGATAAAAATCTTCTGAAAAACTTTTTAGGTCAATATTAATTGCATCAAGATAAGGCGCAATAAGATTAAGGGCTTTTTCTTTCATAAAGCCATTCGAAACCCATATATTTTTAATCCCCTCTTTTTTAGCTAATTTCATTGTATCTAAAGCATATTCTGCCCAAATAGTGGGCTCATTATATGTATAAGCTATAATTGGAATATTATTTTCTTTGCAATAATTTACAATCTTTTTTGGTTCCCATTCTTCCCCCCATAAATCTGTATTGTGTATTGTGTATTGTGTATTGGATATTTTTGGAGCTTGGGAGATTTCCCAGTTTTGGCAAAAAGCACAAGCAAAGTTACATCCTAAGGTTCCCAAAGAAAAAGCTTTCTGGCCAGGTAAAAAATGAAAAAGAGGTTTTTTCTCTACTGGATCAATATTTACGCTAATGGCTTTCCCATAAACCAAAAGATATAGATCACCATCTATATTTTGACGTACTCCGCAAATACCAGTTTTCTTATCGGAAATAATGCAGTGATGATAACAAGCTTCACAGCAAACTTTATTGTCTTTTAATTTTTCATAAAGAATCGCTTTCTTCACTTTTTTATTTCTTTTATTTTTACTTTTTTTACTTTTTGTATTTTCCGAATTTTAAATGATGACGGCGTTCTATAAGCTGTTCTATGAGGATTAAACTTTCTCGCCCAATTTTTCATCAATTTTTAATTTTTGAATTCCAATAAGCCCTAATTATTTTTCTTGATTTATTATATCATAGAAAATTCACATCCACAGTATTTTTGGCGATAAAGATTGTGTTTTTTAGAGAACTCTAATCCAATTTTATATGCCTGATTAGGATCTATATTTAATATTTTGTACGTCAATTGATATTTTTTAGCTAATTTCTGGGCATATTGATTTATAAAATTTACATTTTTAAAGCGATTTATGCTTAAAGTAGTAGCAAATTCATTAAAATTATTCTTTTTGGCAAATTCAGCAGTTTTTTCTAAACGAAACCGAAAACAGGTTAAACATCTCTCGCTATTTTCCAGATATTCCTCTGGTGATTTTGGTAATGATTTTTTAATATAATCTAACCACTTGATGTGATCATATTTTCCTACAATCAATTTCAGTTTATAAATTTTAGCTATTTTTTCCACATCTTTTAATCTTTTACTATATTCTTCTTCAGGATAAATATTGGGATTATAAAAATACAAAGTAATATCTTTTACTTTTTCTTCTATTAATAAATAATCAATTATTGGCAATGCGCACTCAGCGCAACAAGTATGAAGAAGCATAAAACATTAAAACGTGAAACATAAAACAATAAATTTCTATGAATTTCGCGAAGCATATTTCTATGAATTTCAGATATAGTAGAAATATGTAGAAATACAATAGAAATTCGTTGTAAGGTTATTTAATTTCTTTTCTCAAAGTGTGCATTAATCTCATCATAAACCTTAAATTATGAATACTTGCTAAGCGCAAATAAAGAGGTTCTTTGACTGAATATAAATGATGAAGGTAAGCCCTGGAAAAATTCTTGCAAGTATAACAATCGCAATTTTTATCAATTGGATTATCATCATTTTCAAAACGGCTGTTAGATATTCTTAAACATCCTTTTTCAAATTCTGATTTAAATTTTATCTTATCTTTTTCTGAGAAAATTTCACCACTGTAAAGAGAACCATGTCTGGCTGTTCTTGTTGGCCCAACGCAATCAAACATATCAACTCCCCTTTTTACAACTTGAATTATATCATTGGGTGAAGCTCCTAATCCCATGGTATAGCGAGGTTTATCTTCTGGCAAAAAATCCTGAAGATAATCTAAAATTTCTAATGTTCTTGGCATATTATAACCAATTGTCTCTCCGCCTAATGCGATTCCATCAAAAGGAAGATTAGTAATAAATTTGGCTGACTCTTTTCTTAAATCCTCAAAAATTCCTCCTTGAATAATTCCAAAAATCAAAGGCGGTTTTCGTCCTGAGTTAATATATTTTTTACTGAGTTCTTGATGTTTCTTGAGCGATCTCTCTGCCCATTGATGAGTTCTTTCCATTGATTTTTTTGCGTATTCTTTATTATCAGAATCAGGGCTGCATTCATCAAAAGCCATTATAATATCAGTACCTAATTTATATTGAATTTCAATTGATTTTTCAGGCGTAATCAGATGTTTTGATCCATCAACCGGAGAAGAAAATTCAACCCCGTTTTCACTAATTTTAGCTAAATTTTGCCTATTTCTACTGAAACTCCATACCTGAAACCCCCCAGAATCACTCAGAATAGGTCCAGGCCAGCCCATAAATCGATGAATGCCTCCTAAGGCGTTAACTAGATTTTCCCCTGGTTGGAGAAGTAAATGGAGCGTATTAACTAAGAGTATCTCAATACCAATTTTATTCAAATCATCAGGCCCAACTGCTTTAACAGTTGCCTGAGTTCCAGGTGGCATAAAAATTGGTGTTTTTACAATACCATGATTAGTCTGTATTTCGCCTAAACGAGCTCTATCAACCTTAGATTTTTTAATAATTTTAAACATTTTAATATCAACGAATTACGAATCCTTTATGAATATACGCATAGAATTTCAATTTATTTCTATGTATCTCTATGTATTTCAAGATATTCATAGAAATTAGCTTCGCGAAATTCATTGAAATTCGTTGTCTAGGCAAACTTTAACTTATTTTATCATCATTGCGTCTCCAAATGAAAAAAATCTGTATTTTTTTTCAATAGCCTCTTCATAAGCTTTTAAAATTAAATCCCTGCCTGCGCAGGCAGGTCTGCCAGCAAAAGCGCAAACAAGCATTAGTAATGTGGATTTTGGTAAATGAAAATTGGTAATTAAGGAATCAACAAACTTAAATTTATACCCGGGATAAATAAATAAATTTGTCCAGTCTTTTTTCGGTTCTAATTCTGAATTCTCATTAGAACAACTTTCTAAAACACGAGCCGCAGTAGTTCCAACAGCGACAATCCTTTTGCCTTCTGATTTTGCTTTATTAAGTATTTTAGCAGTGTTTTTAGAAAGTTCAAAAAACTCTGAATGCATTTGATGTTTTTCAATATCCTTCGTTTTTACTGATAAAAAAGTTCCTAATCCTATATGCAAAGTAATAAATTGTATATCAATCCCCTTTTCTTTAACTTTTTTTAAAAGATCTTTTGTAAAATGAAAACCGGCAGTAGGAGCGGCAATTGAACCTTCTTTTTCAGCATAGATTGTTTGGTATTCTAAAAACGATTTTTCAGTAGGCTCAGTAATATAAGGCGGCAATGGGAATTGTCCTAATGCTAAAATTTCTTGTTTTAAATCTTCACCTTCCATATTAAAACATATTATCCTTTCATAGTTTAAGACCTCTTCTATCTCCCCTTTTAATGCTTTACTAAATTCAATAATCTGTCCTGGCTTTAATTGTGGTTTCCCGATAACAACCCATCGTTTAGGCCATGAAATAAAGTCAAAAAATTCTTTATTCTGAGGTCGAATAAGAAGGATTTCCGCTTTTCCATAACTTGGAATTTTCTTTCCATATAAACGCGCTGGCACTACTTTACTGTTATTAAATACTAAAACATCATTATCAGATAAATAATTTAATAATTCATAAAATTTTTTATGTTCAATCTTTTTTGTTTTTCTATCTAATATTAAAAGACGCGAGTGATCTCGCGGCTCTATTGATTCCTGGGCAATAAGTTCTTTTGGCAAAAGATAATCAAAAAGCGAAATATCCATAAAAAATCACTCTTTACAACAATCCATTATGCTTTTAATAATGCCGCTTAATTTGTCAAAAACATTAAATTTCTTTCCTTTTTCTATTTTAATATTATTGGTTTCTTCTTCATCTCTTTGTTGAACATCCTTTACATCTATCAAATTCAAATTTAATCCCCAAAATATATTCCAAAGCGCGTAAGCTTTATCAAACAAATCTTTTGCTTCTTTTTCCTCCTTATTTCCCAATTTTTTAGTTCCTACTTCCATTAATCTCATTGAAGTAGCAAGTAAATGCTTGCTTATGCACCAAATTTCTCCATCAGGATTTTTAACAATCTTTTTTAATAACTCTTTACGAGAATTTCTAACTTTATTAAGCAAATCAAGATACTTTTCATCTTTTGTCTTCTCATAAGTAAAAAGTAAATGCTCTTCCATAGAAATTAAATTCATAATAGCAATACCTAAATCTTCCTTGGACGATAAATCCAAGGCATTTCCTTCTTCCTTTAGTTTTTTAATCTTATTAAATAAGTCTGCAACTTTTTGTTCTTCAATATTCATAATTTTACAATTCTTAATTTCTAATTTTTAATTCTTAAATAAATTCTAAAATCCTCGCTGGGGATTTTTGGACGTTTTCGAAAACTATATTCCGAGCCCTATCTAACACATCGCCTCTATAATCATACTCACAATAATCAAACCAACAATTGGAATAATAACCTTTTGATAATAAAAATAAACCTTTTTATTGTGTTTATCTATTGCAAAAAGATTTGCTTTATCTACCAAGAAAAGAGTTAAGGCTCCTAAAATAGAGCCACAAATTACTCGTGGAAAACCAAGAATATTACAAGACGGATCAGAAGTAATTGTTTTTAAAATTGGCAAAAATGACAATGCGTATGTCCCCAAAAAAACAACCCAAAAACTATATGGAAAACTTTTGCCTTTTTTACCTAAAAAGATATTAAATTGGATTGAGAAAGATAAAATAAGCGCCCCAATCCATAATCCTAAAGTTAAATCATCTATACCGAGCCAACGAGAAATTGCTAATCCACTGGCGATACCTATAGCACATACTGGTCCACACATAATTTTTTTATTAATTAACAATTAACAAATAACAACAAATCATTAGTATTGTATATTATTTTTGAAGATTTCTCAACCATTCATCAGCATCTAAAAGAGCCATTGCTCCCCAACCAGCAGCAGTAATTGCTTGTCTGTATTTAGTATCGCATACATCTCCTGCCGCAAAAATTCCATCAACAGAAGTTTTTGTATTTTCTTTTACTTTAATATATTCATAATCGTCTAATTCTAATTGATTCTGAAAAATATCAGTTACAGGTTTATATCCAATTGAAACAAATAATCCATCTAATTCTAGAAATCTTTTTTCTTTTGTATTTATATTTTCCACAAAAACTCCTTCCAAATAACTCTCACCTTTAATTGCTGAAATAATAGAATCCCAAATAAACTCTACTTTTGGATTGTTAAAGATTTCTTCTTGTAATTTTTTAGATGCTTTCAATTCATTCCTACGATGAATAACAAAAACCTTTTTTGCGTATTTGGTTAAAATAATAGCATTTTCCACAGCACTGTCGCCTCCACCAACAACACCAATAATTTTATCTTTAAAGAAAGGGCCATCGCATACACCGCAAGCGGAGATACCATGTCCAATTAATCTTTTCTCGTTTTCTAAACCAAGCCATCGGGCCGAAGCACCGGTGACCACAATTACTGATTTAGCAAGATACTTTTTATTATTTGTGCTTACAACAAAAGGCTTTTTTTGAAAATTAACTGAAACAACACTTTCCTCAATAATTTCTATACCAAATTTTTTTGCTTGTTCTTTCATTTTGTTAATAAGTTCTGGACCTGTTATTTCTTCAGGAAAACCGGGAAAATCTTCAATTCGTCCGCTAAGCATTAATTGGCTGCCTAAAACCGGACCTGTAAATAATAAAGTATCAAGCTTGGCTCTGCCAGCGTAAATTCCTGCCGTAAGCCCAGCTGGACCACTGCCAATAATTATTATATCTTTAATATCCATAATTTGTTTTCTATTAGTACTCTATTTTAACATTTTTAAGCCAAAAACAAAAGAAAAACAGGTATCAAAGACACCTGTTTTTCTGGTGATCCCCTCCTGCAAGCAGGAAGGGAAGCCCCACCGTTGACGACCTTGCGATCGTCAGTACAATTATAACAAACAAAAAAAGAAAAATCAACCCCCAAACACCATAATTTACCAATCAAATGCCTGATTAGAAATATATTGAATAAAAATTTCTAGATGTTAAAATATTATCATTATGATTATCTCAGAAATCAATAAATTTATTAGGGGCAAAAAAGTATTGGTAGTAGGATTGGGAATATTGGGCGGTGGTGTGTCTACTTGTTTATGGCTTTTAAAACACAAAGCCAAACTTACTATTACTGATTTAAAACAGAAAAAGGATTTAGAAAAATCATTAAAAAAAATAAGAAGATATTCAAATAAAATAAAACTAATATTTGGAAAACACAATAAAAAAGATTTTAAAAATAATGATATTATTATTTTAAACCAAGGTGTGCCAGTAAAAAATAATCCTTATCTTAAAATTGCCAGCCGAGCGAATAAATTAATAGAGAATGAAATGAGTTTATTCTTTAGGTTTAATAAAAATCCGGTTATAGGAATAACTGGTAGTTGGGGTAAAACCACAACAACTAATTGGATAGGCCATCTTATGCGCGGAAAATATAATGATGTTATTGCGGGCGGAAATACGCCAGATAATCCAGTCCTTTCATTTTTAGATAAATTAAAACCAAACATTCCTGTCGTTTTAGAAATACCCAGCTGTGAACTCGAACTATTAGAAGTAAACTATAAAGCGCCAAAAATAGCCATTATTATTAATTTATATAGGGATCATCTCAATCGCCATGGCAATATGAGAAATTATGCTCACGCAAAAGCTCGTATTTTCCAAAACCAAAAAGACACTGACTATCTAATTCTGAATTATGACAATAAATGGACTAAATTCTTTCTTTCTCTAAAACCACAAAGCAAAGTTTATTTTATTTCTCATTATCCCCTGCCTGAGAATAAAAACGGGATCTATAGCAAAAAAGGTAAAATTTATTTTCAAGAAAATCAAAAGAAAAAATTAATACTCAATGCAAGCAAATTTTCAAAATATTGGGGAGAACATAATTTAGACAACCTAATAATTGCCATATTAGCTGTTAAATTATTTGGTTTAACTTTTGCTCAAATTAAAAAACAGATTGCTTCATTACCCCAAGTCAAATTTCGCCAAGAAATAATCTTTCAAAACAAAAAACTTCTTGTTATTAATGATAGTAGCGCTACATCACCAGACGCCACTATTGCTGCCCTAAAAAGATTTAAACAACACAACAATAGCAACCTCATTCTAATTACCGGAGGAACAGATAAAAACCTAAAATATGACGAATTAGCTAAAAGAATTAAAAAGGATATATTGCCTAAAAATTTGGTTATTCTTAATGGTTCTGCAAGTAAAAAATTAGTAAAAGAATTGAATAAGATAAAATATTCAAATAATTATTTTGTTTTTGAATCCTTAGAAGAGTGTTTTTGTTATAGTTTATATTCAATAAAACAAAAAAAGAGGAATATAATCCTCTTTTCCTCTGCGGCGACCAGTTTTGAAAAATTCAAAAATGAATTTGACCGCGCTGAGCAATTTAATGAATTAATCAAAAGATTAAAATAATAAAAATATAAGGGAGGTTGGTTCCTCCCTTATTTTCTTTTATTATTAAATAATTTAAGAAGAAGTGGAACAAGTATGAATATTGATACGATGTAAATGGTAAACCTAACTACTGTTTGGCTAAAAGTTAATTCTTCTCCCATGTCTTTCACCTCCAACTACATTTTGCTCCGCCTTTAAGTAAAAACATAAGAAGCAAAAATTCTTTTATTGCTTTTAAAATTCTCCACTTTTTCATTTCTAATCTCCTTTCTTTCAAATTTTTTCTTTTTTGCTACCATTACCATTTTATCCATTTTCTTTCTTTAATTAACCAAAATATTCCTATGCCTAATTCAAGCACTAACAAACCAAGAAAAACTGCTAAGCTGCGAGCAAAAAATAACAATACAAAAATCGTTATTAATGTAATCAAGATTATCTCATGACTTTTTGCTCTTTTTTCCTCTTCCTCTATGACCATAACTGATATGGCCATAATTGATTTGTCTATCAATCTATCTTTTTTATTTAAACAATGCAACAAAATGATGTTAGGCCATTTCATCCTAATCATTCCAATCATTTCTTTTCACTCTCCTTTTCTATTTTTTAGTTATCAAAGTGCTGAAAACATTGTTGTAATATAATTATACCACTATCTATTTTATTGGTCAATAGGCCGATAAATCAACAAAAAATGACCATGTAGTCATTTTTGATTGATATTAATTATCAAGACGAAAGTTGCCTTTATTTTCTTGAGTTTTCCCATAACCTTTTGATATAAATCGTACTCTTTTTTCTTTAATATCTATTATTTGATATTTAAAATAAAACCCTATTCCCCCTATTGTCTCGCAATAAATTTTAAAAATCTCTCCATTTAACTCTTTCAAATTTTTTATTCCATCATTAGATTTTTTTACAATTTTTATAGATAGCTCGTCTTGTAAACCAATCTGATGGTTTTGATATTTTACGATTTTAAAATTATCGCTCTTAACATATATATTTAAAGCAACGTCGTCGCCTTCATTACGAATCTGTAAAAAATAATTAAAATCAGCAATTAGGTAGTTGTCTTCTTTAATCTTTTGTTGCTTATTTTGGGAATATTCTTTTATGCTTTTCACATCTAAAATCAAGACTGGTTCACGCCTTTTGTTTTTGATAAAACGAATTGATAATAAAGAAATAATAATTGGTGAAAAAAATTGTATAACTTGAATTAACCCAGGATTCTGGCTTAACCAATTTTTAATTTGTTCAATATACATAATATTTTCGTTATTCTAATTATATACTATATTGTATCGAAAAAAAATGCTGCTGCCTTTCGAAATTAGATAGCAAGCTATTTAATATCTCTGGACAACAGCACCCCTATTATAGCAAATCAAAATAATTTGTCAAGAGGATAAATTATTCAATAAAAAATTAATTAATTATCTACCAAAAAATCGCCGCCAGCGGAATCTTTCCGGTTTACCATATTCCGGGCAAAAGTCGGTACTTTACTTTTCTAACATAATCAATATATCCTAATAGTTCTTTTTGCAAAGTAACATCTTCAAGATAAGTGCGAATAACTAACAAAATCATAACAATGCCTCCGGGAATCAATGCCAATAACGAGCCAAGAACTAAAGGCATAGATAGACCCATTAAAATACCACCTAGATATCCTGGATGTCTAACAATTTTATAAGGACCAGTTTGCACTACTTTTTGATCTCTATCTTTCTGAATTCGGACAACACTTGAAAACCATCTATTTACCCACATTGCCCATCCGAAGATAAATATTGAAAGCAAAAAGATTAAATAGCTTATTATATAAATATATAAAGAGAGTTCACCTGACCACTCAAAACGCCCAGCATCTAAAGGTGCGATTATAACAATTGCCAAATACATTAATAGATAAAATACCCAAAATATTTTATCCCACCATTTTGTACCGGGTCCAGGTTTAACGCGTTCTTTAACAAAATCAGTTTTTTCTTTAAATAATATGGATTGAATTAATACAAGAAAAACGCAGATTCCGCTAAAAACCCAGCCCTGCCAGTAATTCCAGCGTCCAGCTAATATAAGTATAATGGCTAAAATAAATAGAAGTGCAAAAAACCCTTTAACTACTATTTTAAAATAGCTAAATTTTTCCTTCTTTTCCATATCCATAGTGCTATTTTACCAAAAAATCGCCTCTTTGGCGATTTTAACGTGTTTCGACTAAATTAAATGTAATTAACTTATGATGAGTTAAGGACTTCTGATATTTTTAATTTCCCAAATTCATTAAATATGATTTTAATACCAATTTCATTTTTCCACCATTGATTAAGCCTGAAATTACTAGATGGTGTCAATACTGAATTAACTCTGTATAACTTTGTATTTTGTGGAACATATTTCATCATATGCGCCCATGATCGCCTCATAGCAAACCATACGGTTACAAGAATGATAGAATTATACGGTAATCCTAATTCATCCATCATATTTAATCCACCGCGCACATTATCTGGGACACTAATTGCAGTATCATGAATAATTATATTTTCAGATGGAACACCATGTTCTATGGCCCATTCTTTAAACACTAATGCCTCCGATTTTTCTCTTTTTTCATAAATAGGCATACCACCCGAAATGAAAATTTTAGGAGCTAACCCCAGCTTGTATAAATTAACCGCAGCTTCAATTCGTGATAAACTCTTACTTCCAAAAACAAAAATCACATCAGATAACTGAGGTATATCTTCCTCACCAAGATATTTTGTTATATCTTGCATCAAATTTTCTAGCTCTATGTTTCCTTCTTCAATCATACGTAATGTCCTGGAAACAATTTCTGATTGTGCCCTTGCGCCAAGAACTACTAATTCCTGCCATGTAAGATTTTGATTAAAAATGTCAGTAGGCAATCCAATTAATTGAAGCCAGCGAATAAATAATTCAAAGCTAGCAAAGTGTTTATTTTCTTTTCCTGGCGCAACTGGACGTTTCGCCTCTCGCTCAAGAATTGTTTCCAATTCTTTTACTTCAGGTAATTCAGCTGAATTTTTTCGATTTGAAATATTATTCATACTTTAATTCTACCAAAAAATCGCCTCTTTGGCGATTCTAATTTAGCTGGGGTTATGGAACGATGTTGGAACCTATTTTCCCTTGTTATTTTCAACAAACTTTAAATAAATTTCTTTCAATAATCTAGCATCATCTAAAGCATGATGTTCTCTATATTTTGAAAAATTGATCCCAAACCTCTCACAAAATTTATTCTTATTTTCATCAAATTCCTCTGGATTAATTCCTGTAGCAAAAAGCATAGAAGCAAAATCAATGGGTATCCAGTTAAAAGGATCTTTTTCTTTCCCAAGTAGTTTATAAAAATAAATCGCATCAAACTGACCAACATAAGCCAACATATATGGATTTGAATCACCAACAAATTTCTTAATCTTCTGGACAGCAATTTTTCTACTTATTTTAAATTCTGTAAGACTAGGGATAATATTTTTCTTTACCCACTCGTCAATCTCACCATCATATTCTAATTCCATATACAATTCCTCGCCATTCAATCTAACTAAACCAATTGAGAGTATTTCTCCTTTATATGGATTCAAACTTGAAAATTCTGTATCAAGAAAAATAATATTGTTAGAGAATGCTTTCATTATCTTAATTCTACCAAAAAATCGCCTCTTTGGCGATTCTAATTTAGCTGGGGTTATGGAACGATGTTGGAACCTTTTTGGCTTTAATAGATGAATAATCCATATTTAAAACTCATTAACAATATCTACTTCTTTGTCTTCAATACAATCATTTTCTCCAAATTTAAACATCGCTTTTAATAAATTCCCTTTCATGACTTCCGGTAGCCAGAAAATATCATCGGACCACATTTCTTGAAATGGTATTTCATTTATTGAAAACCATTTTGGATTCATTTCCTCACTTTCTTTCGGTTCGCCGTCCCAAATTTCTGAAAAATATACATGCACTATTTGGTCCCACTCCGGATTGCGAGGAAAGTAAAAAGACAGCTCGGCAATTTTATTCATCTCTTTTACAAAAACATCTATTTCTTCTTTTGCCTCTCGTTTTGCTGCATCTTCGATTGTCTCTTTTTGATCATCAACTTTTCCGCCAACTCCATTCCACCTATTCATACCAAAACCTCGCTTTTTCATTGCAAGACAAATATCCGTTACCTCTCCATGAGATCTTTTTACTAAAAATAAAAGTGTAGCATTCCTTAATTTTTTCATATCTCAATTCTACCAAAAAATCGCCTCTTTGGCGATTCTAATTTGCTGGGGCTATGGGACGATGTTGGAACCTTTTTAGCGCCAATTGCTGAACTATACTAGAACCCGTTTTAAATACTAACCAAGCTTTTATTATGCCAATATTCATATAAAGGCCCAATAATAAAACCAAATAAGAAATAGAAAATTAAATCCCCAACAGGAATCCCAGTTATAGTAATTCCGCTTAAATATTGAAACATCCACGTTTTATGTATAAAACCAGGAAAAAGCCAGATGATTACGTAATATGATGGCAATGATACAATCGCCATTAAAATTCCGCTCGCTAAAGCATTTAAAAATAGATCCCTCCTAGTATACAACATACAGATAGCTGCTATTATCATTGCTATTGTACTAGCCCAGAATGAAGTAATATTAAATCCCCAAAACAAAAAAGCTATTACGAAAAAGATGAT